>ERZ1643251.4924-NODE-4924-length-11290-cov-7.333600_pt1 | contig 11290 bp, 9 predicted proteins | sample MGYA00579261_ERZ1643251 | MGnify/ENA primary metagenome ERZ1643251 (study PRJEB29033, sample SAMEA4952267) | chicken gut metagenome | biome: Broiler Chicken; feature: Gastrointestinal Tract; material: Caecum | place: Ireland | collected 2018 | study: Broiler... | reverse complement strand
AAAGACGGCCACGATAGACGAAATCAACGCGGAATTAGGTTCGGATTTGGAAGGATCATCTCCACCACAGTCCGGCACCGTTTCCACGGTGCCTTTTTTGTTGCAAAAAATTCATGCTCCCAAAGACAATTTGAAAAGCCGACAAATATTCCCCCATTCCGAACATTGCAAAAACCCCTTATCGATCCTTCCAAAACGCCATTTTGGCATATGCAAAAGAAATGTTTCCCGAGTCATGCAAACACTCATTTTGAACCTATGAAAGGAGCGTTTGCCGAACATAGCAAAAGAATCGTTTTTGCGACAATGTTCCGAGCCGAACCCTTCCTTCCGTCAGAGCACGCCGCCGCGTGCTTGTTTTTCTTTCGGGACGTACCATGTCCGAAACAAGCCCCCTTTGATTGGTGTAATGACAGGGAATGACAAGCAAAATGAAAGTCATTTTTTCTCATTATACTTAATGAAATTGACAAAGATTTTCCGCAAAATATGCGTGAAATCTTCAAAAATGTGGCGCTTTGGCGGTTGAAAAACGCGTAAAATATGGTATAATTCACTTGGAAACAAAATGACGGGGACGGTGCAAAACGTGAGCTATCTGACCTTGACAAATGTATGCAAACAGTACCGAACGGGCGACATCTGCGTGGACGCCCTGAAAGATGCCTCGTTTACCGTGGAAAACGGAGAGTTTGTCGTCGTGCTCGGCTCTTCCGGTGCGGGCAAAACGACACTGCTCAATCTTTTGGGCGGAATGGACAGCGCAACGTCGGGAAAAATCATTTTGGACGGCAAGGACGTCACGGCGCTTGACAAGCGCGGCCTGACCGCCTATCGGCGGACCGACGTGGGGTTCGTCTTTCAGTTTTACAATCTGATGCCCAATCTGACGGCGCTTGAAAACGTGGAAATCGCCGTGGAAATCTGCAAGAATGCGCTTGACCCGCGCGCCATTTTAACGGAAGTCGGCCTCGGCGCGCGCATGAACAATTTCCCCGCACAGCTCTCGGGCGGCGAGCAGCAGCGCGTATCCATTGCGCGCGCACTCGCGAAAAATCCGAAACTTCTGTTGTGCGACGAGCCGACGGGCGCGCTCGACTATGTGACGGGCAAACTCGTTCTCAAGCTTCTGCACGACGTCTCCAAGGAGCAGAAAAAGCCCGTCATCATCGTCACGCACAACGCTGCCCTCAGGGATATGGCGGACAAAGTCATCCATATCCGAAGCGGCAGGATCGAGGCGATCGAGGCCAACGCCCATCCCATGCCCATCGAACAGATCGAATGGTGAAGCCATGAAAACATACTTAAAGACGTTCGGACGCATGTTCGTACGACATGCGACCCGTCTCGTGTCCGTCGTGCTCATGGTGCTTGTGAGCGTCGGATTTACGGCGGGAATCGGCATGGCGAAGGACAAGATCGGAGACTCTCTCTCCGAATACTACACCGCGCAAAATGTGAGCGACATCATCCTCATGAATGAGGACGGTGCCTTTTCCGATGCAGACGTATCCGCCATTTCCGAACACTACGGCGCAGACAATGTCCAAACGGGCGGAATGCTCGAATTTGAAGTCCGCGACGGAAAGGCGATCGTAAACGATACCGAAGTCACCTTTACCAATGTGCCGGACGGCGTTGTGCGCGTCTATCTCTTTCCCTGTGACGCCCCCGAAGACGTCACGCAGAACACTCTGACAACCGTAGAGACGTTTGATCGTTCGGCCGCTCCGGAGAACGCCATTACCGTCTATACGGAGCGCGCCACCGAGCAATTTTCCGAGCCCGCAGATCATACCTTTACGCTTTCTGCGACGATCACCGAGCATTACGACGAATACGAAGTACAGGGATATACCCTGACGGATGCGACCATCACCGCCTCCGTCGAACAGACGTATGTGCTGGGCGGAACACTTCTCAACCCGCTGCACATGGCGGTGCGCGACGACGCCAGCTTTACGGACGATCCCGCTTCCGACGACGAAGAGGACACCCTTCCCCTCGCCGCCGTCTACTATGTGTTCGGCGAAAATCTCATCCAAACAACCGCCCTGCCGCACATCACGGGGACGATCGAACTGTTCGGAAACAGCCAGACGATCGATATGGACGCCCAGGAAGAACAGGCGATCACCGTTCCCGCGTCAGAGCTTTGCAACCGCATCTGCATCACGCTGCCCGACCGCAGCCATACCCTCTTCGGACGCGGATATGACGACTACGTAGACGGCGAAACGGAACAGATTTCCCGTCTGCTCTCCGCCGACTCCGCATCCGTAAAAAACTATGAAGCGCTCACCCTGCACGAGAACTTCTCCTTTGAATCCTTCCGCGAATACGGCAACAAGATCGCAGGGATCGGATATGTCCTGATGGCGGTGTTCTTGTTCGTCACCATTCTCGTGGTCCTCTCCACGATGACCCGCCTTCTGGACGAGGAGCGCGGACAGATTGCCTGCCTTCTCACGCTCGGCTACTCCCCTTTCCGCATCATCTTCAAATATCTGCTCTTCGCCCTGATCGGAACGCTCATCGGCGGGTTCGGCGCCTACTTCGCCGGTCTCGGCCTCGCAAAGATCATCTACGACAACTTTGAATGGAACTATACGCTTCCGCCCTATTCCGCGCGTATCTCGATGGTATTCTACCTCATCACGTTTGCGGTCATCCTCATCGCGACACTCGCAGCAACCGCGATCGCAGGCTTTAAGCTCACCAGCCGCGAACCCGCCGACCTGCTCCGTCCCAAAACGCCAAAAGCCGGAAAAAAGGTCTTTCTGGAACGCATTCCCTTCCTCTGGAATCACCTCTCCTTCAAGTACAAATCGACGATGCGCAATGTCCTGCGCTTCTTCATGCGGTTCTTGATGACGGTCGTCTCCGTCGCCCTCTCCACCGCGCTCGTGCTCGCGGGACTCGCCGTGCTCGACTGCTGTCTCTTCCAGGACATCGGCGGCACCGCAATGATCACCATTTCCGTGATCATCCTCGTCTTTGCCGCCCTGCTCAATTTCGTCGTCACCTATACCCTCACCAACATCAACATCAGCGAACGCGAGCGCGAACTCGCCACCCTCATGGTGCTCGGCTACTACGACAGCGAAGTCGCCGGCTATATCTACCGCGAAATCTACATCACCAGCTTTATCGGAATCCTCTTCGGACTGCCCCTCGGCTGCCTCCTGTGCCTGTTCGTCTTCCAGGTCATGAGCTTCGGCTCCATCCCCGGGATCTCATGGTTCGTCTGGGTGCTCGCTCCCGTTCTGTCCGTCCTCTTTACCATCCTCGTGACGCTCATCCTCCGTCACAAGATCGTGAGCATCGACATGAACGACTCTCTCAAAGCCATGGAATAACCCCTGCCTCTCGCGGAAGGCCCTGCATCGGCTCCGCGCATATCTTGTTGCATGGCATTCTGCTCTTCCTGCGTGGCATTCTGCCCCGCTATATGTGTGAAAGCCTTGCAGCGTACACATAAACGCCCTGAAACGAACGCGAAATGCCCCTTCTGCCCGCCCTCCGCATGGGCGGGTTTTTTCTTAAAGCAAATACGCGCAGGACGTCCTTTTTATGAAAAAACACCGAAATGCAGGGAACGCTCTGCGGAAAAAGTGCCGTAAGCGGCAGATGGGTACGGAAAAAATCCCGGCCTTATGCGAAAGACGAGCATACGGCGACAGGATCTTCCAAGGAAGAAAGGCGGAAATCATTTGCGAAAACATTTGACAATCCGCATGCTTTGTAATAAAATAATATTATATTTCAATTTTAAGCAGAGAGGCAATCATGCGCGAATTTACATCTCCGGAGGCTGAACTCCGCTTTCGTCAGCGGAGTCTGATTCCTCTGAACATCTTTGTGGCACTTTTGTCGGTGATCGCAGCGCTCTCCATCCTGTTTCTTCCCCTGATGCGCGTCGACGTGGACGATCTGACGCCCCTTCTGGAACATCAGACGTCGGACGAAAACGCGAACACGCAGATCTCGATCGCGGAAACGTTGAGCGGGACGGGACTGAGCATCTCGATGACCGGCATGGACTTCATCAACCTCGGTCTTTCCAAGGAGCCCGTCACTTTTCTGATCAGAAAAGCAGGCAGCACGCTCAGCGAAAACTCCACCGAGATCGCGGCGAAAGCGGTCGTCATAGCAGCGGCGGAGAACGCGGGGTATGAAGTGAACGAGAATACGGCAGACGAACTGGACAACGCCATTCAGGGTCTGGAAGCCGCCGATAGCGATGAAGCGATCGACAACGCCATAACTTCCATTATCAACATCGTAAAAACCGAGATCCTGCCCGAGGAAGAGCTTGCAGGATGGGATGACGCAAAGGTTCATGAATCCGTCCGCGACCTGTACGACAAGACCGTCGAACAAACAGGAGAAGGGAACTTTACGGCAGAGGCATTCATCTGCCTCCGAGGCCCTCAACGAAAACGGCAGCGGAACGGGCGAAGTCTATACCAATTTCTCCGACCTTGTGACCGCCGTAAGCGAAAGCAGCGGCGTGGAGGAAATCCAGTCGAAGATCCCCCCCGTCATCTTTCAGGCAGCGGCCGGGTTGATTGCCCTTTATACCTTCGTCTGGGTTCTGCTCTTCCTGTTTGCGTTCTTCCATATGTTTGCGCGCAATAAGCGCTTCATGATGTGGTACGTCAAGCTCTTCGGGTTCCAGCCCTGCCTCATCTTCGGAATCGTTCCTCTTGTGGCAACACGGTTTATCCCCAACGCAACGGTTGCCGCCGCGATCGGCGCGATCTCCACACTCGCATGGGTGAGCGGCGCCTGCTACCTGCTCTTGTGGTTCATCTCCATCGTCTGGGCGTTCCCCATCAAACACCGCATCCGCAAACTCAACCGCGAACTACTCGCCTGATCACACCCTTTTCCGCATTTCGCAAAAACAGTATATTCTGCAAGAAGGCGCAAAAAAAAGATGCGCCTTCTTGTTTTTTTTGCCAAAATGTGCTATACTTTCCTCATAGGAGATCAACCGTATGGATCAGTTTTGGGAAACAATCCGCCAGATCGGCCATGACTTTGTCCAGAATACCGGCCTCGCCATCGTGCGTACGGTCGCTTTTTTCGTACTGGGCCTGGTCATCATCCGCATCGTGCAGGTCATCGCCCGCACGACCGCCCTCAAGAGCAACAAACTCGATAAGTCCGCTTCGACGTTTGTCGTCTCCCTCATCACGGTCGTGCTGTATGTCGTCCTCGCCATCGTCGTCGTCAGTTCGCTCGGATTTTCGACGGCAGGCATCATCGCCGCCTTCTCCGCGGTCGCCCTCGCCATCGCCCTCGCCCTGAAAGACAGCCTCGCAAGCCTCGCCAACGGCGTCATCATCATCTTTACCAAGCCCTTCAAAAAAGGAGACTATATCTCCATCGGCAATATGGAAGGCCTCGTGCAGGACATCCGCCTGTTCAATACAAAAATCGTCACTTACAGCAACGAGACGATCATCGTCCCCAACAGCGAAGTGCTCGGTTCCAAACTCATCAATTACAGCGATATGCCCCTGCGCCGCGTCGTCATCGACGTCCCCATCCCCTATTCCGCCGACGTGGAAACCGTCAAAGCCTTCCTCCTCGAGAGCGTGAAGGCCTATGAAAACGTCGTCTCCACGCCCGCACCCTCTGTCGTCCTGTCCGAATACGGCGACAGCGCCATCAAGCTCTCCGTCCGCGCCTGGGGAACAACGGAAAAATACTGGGACCTCTACTATGACCTGCGCGACATCCTCTACAAGGCAATGAACGACCATAACGTCTCCATTCCCTTCACTCAGCTCGACGTCCATGTCTGCGACAACACCGCAACGACCACTACGGGAGGTAAATCCGCATGAACCCCACTCTTTTGCTCGCCGATCCCGTTCAGACCGAGACACTCCCCGTGACGCAGATCATCATCGAATACGTCGTCTATGCCGCCATCATCGTCGTCGGCATCCTTATCCTCCTGCTGATCCGCAGAAAGATGCGCCTTCCGCGCCATGCCGATCTTCGGAAGATGCTCACCGATTTCACCGCGCTCCTCGCGGCGTTCTCCAAGACGGCGGCCTCCCTTCCCCGTCTCAAGTATCTCAAAAACATCTCAAACCTGCTCTATCGCCTGGATAAGCTCATCTACACCGCCGACCGCATGGCAGAGAAAGAGCGCGACGGAGAGCTGGAGAGCATTTCCCTCCTCCTCGGACAGGCCCGCGCCGAAATTGCCGCCTATAAATTCGGGGCGCGCGGTGCAGACGACAAAGAAGGCCTTGCCGTCGCACAGCAGAAAATGGCGGAATCGATCGCCCTCCTTGACCGCATTCTCGACCGCGACGCGCAACTCCGCAAGAACCGCTCCTGACTCAACGCTTCTGCCCCCGCGCTTCTTGCCTCGCATTCCCGCCCTCGCGTCAGGATTTCGGCCGTATTTCATCCTGCGGGGACATTGTCCCGTCAAAGGACGCAACATCTTCCACGCCGCGGTTTATTGCGAAATGATACGCTTCGGACACAAAATCGCCGCAGCGTGACCGATCAAACAAGACAGGCGCCGCCGTGCCAAACTGGCACGGCGGCGCCTGCTGTTTTACGATCTTTCAAAAGACTTCATATCCGACGCCCTCAGATCGGGCGCCGCTCATCGGCCGCCTTGGATCCTCGGGCACGTCCGAACAAAATTTTCAGCGATCAGGATCGGACGTCGTTCGCCGACGGATTCGGGACTCGTCAGGCGTTGACGAGGTCGAGATATTCGTCGAATGTGACGTTCTTGTCGAACGTCTTGGTTCCGTCGAGCACGATGATGCGGTTGCAGACGGTATTCATGAGTTCCTGGTCGTGCGAGGTGAGCAGCATACAGCCCTTGAATGCCGTCAGTCCGTTGTTGAGCGACGTGATGGACTCGAGGTCGAGGTGGTTGGTGGGCTCGTCGAAGATGAGGAAATTGCCCCCTTCGAGCATCATTTTGGCGAGCATACAGCGCACTTTTTCGCCGCCCGAGAGCACTTTGGCCTCTTTGAGGGCCTCTTCACCCGAAAAGAGCATTCTGCCCAGCCAGCCGCGAAGGTATTCCTCGTAGTGGTCTTTGGAAAACTGCGAGAGCCACTGCACGAGCGTGAGACTGCAGCCGTCGAAATATTCCGAATTGTTCTGCGGGAAATAGGAGACGGAAATGGTCTTGCCCCATTTGACCGTGCCTGCGTCGGGCTGTGCCTTGCCCATGAGAATATCGTAGAGCATCGTGACGGCGGTGGACTTATCGGAGAGAATACCGATCTTGTCCCCCTTCTGCACGGTGAAGGAGACGTTCTCAAAATACCCCGCCTTGGACAGCCCCTCGACCGCGAGGATGTCGTTTCCGATCTCGCGATCGAACTTGAAGTCGATGAAGGGATACTTGCGCAGCGACGGCTTGAAGTCGGAAATGGTGAGCTTCTCCAACTCCTTTTTGCGCGACGTCGCCTGGCGGGACTTGCTCGCATTCGCCGCAAAACGGGCGATGAACTCCTTGAGTTCGGCGGCGCGCTGTTCGGCCTTTTTGTTGGCGTCCCGCTGCTGTCTTGCGAGCAGCTGCGACGTCTGATACCAGAAGTCGTAGTTGCCGAGATAGAGATTGATCTTGCCGTAGTCCACGTCGCAGATGTGCGTGCAGACCTTGTTCAGGAAATGGCGGTTGTGCGATACGATGATGATGGTGTTCTCGAAATCCAGCAGATAGTTTTCCAGCCAGCGCACCGTCTTTAAGTCGAGGTTGTTGGTCGGCTCATCGAGAAGAAGCACGTCGGGATTGCCGAAGAGCGCCTGCGCCAGAAGAACACGCACCTTCTGCTTGGCATCCAGATCGCCCATGCGCATGGAATGGTACTCGGACGGGATGTCCAGCTCGTTGAGAAGGGTCTCCGCCTCGCTCTCCGCTTCCCAGCCACCCAGCTCCGCAAACTCCGCCTCCAGCTCGGAGGCCCTTACGCCGTCCTCCTCGGTGAAGTCGGTGTGCGCATAGAGCGCCTCCTTTTCATCCATGATCGCCACAAGACGCTTATGCCCGAGCATGACCGTACGCAGGACGGTCTCTGCGTCGTACTTGTTCTGATCCTGCGCAAGAACGGACATACGCTCGTTCTTGCCGAGAATGACTTCCCCTTTGTTGGGCTCGATCTCGCCCGAGAGCACCTTCAAAAAGGTGGACTTGCCCGCGCCGTTTGCGCCGATGATCCCGTAGCAGTTTCCCGCCGTAAACTTCAAGTTGACGTCCTCGAAGAGCTTTTTGCTGCCGTACTGCAAGCTGACGCCGCTGACCTGTAACATACTTTTCTCCTTGTCTTGCTGCAAAACCTTGTCTTTTCCGCTCCAAATTATACCACATCCCCGCCCGTTTATCAAACAAAATGCAAGGTCTTTCGGAAAAATCCGATTGCGTATTGACTTTCCGCCATGCGCGTGCTATAATCCGTTTTATGGAATGTCACATTCGCGGCGGAACAATTCATTTTGAAAAAGCAGGCACGGGGCCGCCCCTTTTGCTCCTGCACGGAAACGGCGAATCGCACGAGATCTTCGATCGGGCGGTTCCCCTCCTCGCCGAACGCTTCACCGTCTACGCGCTCGACACGCGCGGCCACGGAAAAAGCTCTCCCGTCGCTCAATTTCACTACCGCGACATGGCCGAAGACGTCCTCGCCTTCATCCGCGCGCAAGATCTCGCGCACCCCGTCCTGTACGGCTTTTCGGACGGCGGAATCACGGCGCTCCTCGTCGGTCTTACGGAACCGACACTCCCCGCCTGCATCGTCGGAAGCGGCGTGAACGTCAGCCCGAACGGTCTGACGCCCGCATTTTTGCGGGACACGCGGCGGGAATGGAAACAGACCAAAAATCCGCTCCTGGAACTCATGCTGCACGAGCCCCACATCTGCCGCCATGCCCTCGCCCGCATTCGCGTTCCCGTCTACCTCACCGCAGGCGAATTTGACCTCGTCCTCTTGCAGCATACCCTTCGGATCGCCCAATCCATTCCGAACTGCACGCTCCGCATCTTTTCGGGCGAAACTCACGACAGCTATGTCGTACACAGTCCGAAGATCGCAGAATATTTGCTGGACGTCCTTCCGCAATCATTCTGACCTGTCGTTCAAAAGCGCCGCACATTCATTCTGACTTGTCGTTCAGAAGCGCCGCGCGCCCGTAAAACGGGCGCGCGGCGCTTTTTATTTGCTTTGTTTTCGGAGTGTCTTCCGAAACGTATCCCAAGCGAATTTTCCGTAAAGGACGAAAATCCCTCGAACGTATGCGCAAAAACTCAACCTTTCTTCGAAAAAAAGTTTTCGGGCGGTGTACGTCAGATCGTTCTTCCCGATTTCGGAACCGCAGGCGCGCGTTTTTTGGAGCGTTCATAGCGGACGAAGAGGTATGCCGCGACGATTCCGACAACAAAGAGGACGATGCCGAGCGTCAGATCGAGTACATTGAGATCGGTCGTCCAGCGCAGATAGACGGCATACACGTCGGGATTGAAGAACATGGTCACAATGGAGCCGAGCGAGAGACCGACAATGACGAAGAAGGCCGCGGCGCGGGAACGGGCGAAGAGTTTTGTGAGCAGTTTTGAAAAGGTGACGAGGCCCAAAACAAACCCGACGCCGAGGCAGGCATACACGCCGAACACGGCGGGATTGGACTGCCAGTAGGAGAGATGAACGGAGTCCATGATGGCGGTGAAGTATCCGAACGCCATCAGAATGGCGGTGGCGCTCAGACCGGGGACGACCTGCGTGATTGCGACGAGGTAACCGAGCACGAGAAAGAGCAGATAGTGACCGACGTTGAGGCCCTCGAGCGACTGTCCGCCTTCGGACAAAAAGACGGAACAGACGGCGACGGCAACGGGAACGGCGAGTCCGAGCAGAAAGAGCCCGACGCGCAGAGGCGTCTTTTTTTCCGTACGCACCTCGTCATAGACGGCGGGAAAGGCGCCGAGCATGAGTCCCGCGAACAGGCCGATGACGGTGAAAGGACTGATATCGATGAGTTTCTGAATGGCGAGAAAGCCGAGGATAAACCCGATGACCAGTCCGACGGCAATGGGCGCCAAGAACCTGACACATTTTTTGAAGCGGCGGACGATATTGCCGAGCGCATACAGCAGTTTGTCGTAGAGTCTGAAGATGATGGCGACAGTCGAACCGCTCACGCCCGGGACGATGACGGCAAGCCCGATGAAGAATCCGAGAATGCCGCTTTTGAAGACTTCCTTCCCGTTCTTATAGGCAAGATCGGGCTCTGCTTCGACGGCGTGCGCGGATTTTTCCGCGGACTGATTGCTGTTACAGCCCCCCTGTTCCTCCTGCGGCAAAGTCCCCTTTTGCCCCGACGCTCTGTCCGAAGTCCCGCCTGCGGCGCCCTCGTTCCGAGACGGCGCCGGTGCCGATGCGTCTTCCCGCAAAGAAACAGCTCCCGTTCTTTCCTTTTCCTCCGTCCCCTGCGGGGCGGCCGATTTCGGCTCGGTCTTTTTCGGCCCCGTTTCCTGCGGCGGCGTCGTAAAAATGACGTCCTTGTCCCTGTTCTCGTTCATGATGCCTCCGATGAAATCAGTATAGCATATGCGGCGCAAAATTACAAATTTATTTCCATAAAAAATCCCGTACGCTGTGTACGGGATTTTTTGATTGCAAAACCGACGATCAGACAATGCCCTGCGCCATCATCGCTTCGGCGACCTTCTTGAAGCCCGCGATGTTCGCGCCCGCAACATAGTCGCCCTCGCAGCCGTATTCCTTGGCCGCATCGTCCATGTTGTGGTAAATGTTGATCATGATCTTCTTGAGTTTGGCGTCCACTTCCTCGAACGTCCAGAACATTCTGCCGCTCGACTGCGCCATCTCCAGCGCGCTCGTCGCCACGCCGCCCGCATTGGCCGCCTTGGCGGGAAGGAACACAACGCCTGCCTTCTGGAACACCTCGATGCCCTCGAGATTGGTGGGCATATTGGCGCCCTCGCCGACGTACTTCACGCCGTTCTTGACCAGAATGCGCGCAGACTCGCCGTCGATCTCGTTCTGCGTTGCGCAGGGAAGCGCAATGTCGCAGGGGATCGTCCAGATGCCCTTGCAGCCTTCGTGGTACTCGGCGCCCTTGACGCGCTCCGCATACACCTTGATGCGGGCACGCTCCACTTCCTTGATCTGCTTGACGACATCCACCTGAATGCCGTTCTTGTCATAGACGTAGCCGTTGGAGTCGTACAGCGCCACGACCTTCGCGCCGAGCTGTTCCGCCTTCTCCGTGGCGT
>ERZ1643251.4921-NODE-4921-length-11293-cov-4.379516_pt1 | contig 11293 bp, 11 predicted proteins | sample MGYA00579261_ERZ1643251 | MGnify/ENA primary metagenome ERZ1643251 (study PRJEB29033, sample SAMEA4952267) | chicken gut metagenome | biome: Broiler Chicken; feature: Gastrointestinal Tract; material: Caecum | place: Ireland | collected 2018 | study: Broiler... | reverse complement strand
GAAGCACATGGTTAATGTATGTCGTCAGACTCATCAGTCATTATATCAGGGAGTAAGGGGATTAAAATCGTGGACGAAAACAAGCTGGAAGCAAAACTGCTGAAGATTAAAGCTCTGGCAGAACGGGGGGAAGGCGGAGAACGGGAATCTGCCCTCCGGCTTTACCAGAAGCTGTTGAAAAAATACGACATAGACGAGGAAGCACTTCAGAAAGACAGACTGAACAAACACTGGTTTACTTATCACAGCGACATCGAGGAAAACCTGCTGGTACAGATTTTCTACATGGTAACCGGGGACACGGAATATTTCCGCCGCAAGAGCAAGACCCGGGGAAACCAGTGTGGGTGCATGTGTACGGATTTTGAGAAAACGGAAATCCGCTTTTATTTTGAGTTTTACCGAAAGGCCCTTCAGGAAGAACTGGAGGCGTTCCTGATGGCCTTTAAACTGAAAAACCATCTCTTCCCGGATGAAAGCGCACGCTGTTATGTGGCGGAGGAAGCGGAAGACCCCGAAGTATCGGACATCCTTCTGAAAGCCCAGAAACTGGCAGAAGACATCGACAAGTCCAGTCCGGTGCGCATGATTTCCACAGAAGCCTCTGACATTCCGGAAGAAAACGAACCAGAACTTTCCGAAAGTTCCGTCGGATAAAAGACGAAAGAAAAAGCCCCGCATAAATGAAAGGAATCTTCATCTGTGCGGGGCTTTTTATGTCTGTTCTTCTTCTCTACAGCAGTTTCTGTTTTCCAAATTCTTCCTCCATTCTTCTCTTCCGGAAACCGGTTGCGTGGCTTATCATACTGCAGAATCTTTCAAATGCAAAAGCCGCCTTCTCCATAAAAGTGAGGCCGGACATTTCTTCGGGCGTCATCTGTACCTGGGAGCGCAGCCAGTAGTCCCAGAGCATACGGCAGGCAACCATCAGTCCGGCAATTACAAACAGTATCCAGTAGGTTCTTTCTAACATATCCAGCACTCCTTTCTTTATCATTTCTTATATCTTATCCCTTTTCTTTTAATTAGTCAATATTTTTAACACATTGTTAATATTTTTTCTGATTATAGCATTCTGCATTTATTTTTCTCTGACATTTTTGCCTTTCGGAACGCCCCGCCTTTGAAAAACTTCTTTTTTCAATTTTATTTTCCTTCTTTCCCTGCTATACTACAAGTAGGATAAAAAAACCGTATTTTCCCGAAAGGGATTGCTTTCAGAAAGGAGTCTGTTATGAAATACTACATCTGTAGACACTGCGGAAATATTATCACGTTTGCCAATCAGTCCGGCGTTCCGGTTTTCTGCTGCGGAGAAGCCATGGAGGAACTGATTCCGGGCACCACGGACGCCGCCGTAGAAAAACATGTGCCCGTCATCACTCAGGAGGGAAATACCGTCACGGTCTGTGTAGGGTCTGCTCCCCATCCCATGCTGGAAGAGCACTTTATTGAATGGATTTCTCTGGAAACCAGGGAAGGATACCAGCACAAAGAACTGAATCCCGGCGAAGAGCCAAAGGCAGTATTTGCTCTTTCGGAAGAGGATTCTGTCGTGGCGGCCTATGCTTACTGTAATCTTCACGGCCTCTGGAAATCCGAATAATAAAATAAGCGGGCAGGGGGAAAATTCCTTCCCTCTGCCCGTTTACTGTAATACTGCAAATTTATTCTCCCTTGTCGTAGGGGAGGTTTTTAAAATAATACTTCCGGTCTTCGTCTGTGATTTCCCGAATCACCTTCGCCGGGTTTCCTCCTGCAATCACATTTGCCGGAATATCCTTTGTCACCACGCTTCCGGAAGCCACAACGGTGTTGTCTCCGATGGTCACACCGGGATTGATGGTTACGCCCCCGCCAATCCAGACACAGTTTCCGACACGGATTTCCCGGGCATATTCCCAGGTGCTGGTGCGGTGGTCGGGATGTACCGGATGTCCCGCCGTATAGATTCCCACGTTTGGCCCTATCAGGACATTATCCCCGAAACGGACCGGGGCGCAGTCCAGAATGGTCAGGTTGGTATTGGAATAAAAATTTTCTCCCACCTCGATATTGTCTCCGTAATCGCAGTAAAAAGGAGCCTCAATCCAGGCTTTGTCCGCCTGCTCTCCCATCAGTTCTCTCAGAATCTCTTTCCGTTTTTCCACATCCGCCGGGTCGCACCGGTTAAATTCAAAGGTCAGGTGCTTGGCCCGTATCCGCGCCTGAAACAGCTCCTCATTGGCGGAATTATATAAAAGTCCGGCTTCCATCCGTTCTCTCTGTGTCATAATACTGTCCTCTCTTTCTGTTTTCTCTGTGCTGTCTTTATTTCTCCCGGACCTGGTTCATGGCTTCATGCTCCTGGGAAATTTCTTTATAAAGCTGCAGAATATTCCAGTCTTTGTTCGTGTCCGTAAGAACCGCCTTATAATCCACCGGCTTTACCCCGCCCTTTTTCATCAGAAAAAGCATCTGGTTCAGGTGCTCTTCCGTCACTCCGGCAAACACCATCATCTCCCGGCCCAGCTCTTCGCCTTCATAGGTCTCCTGGCCGGCTTCCATTCCCTTCACTCCCGCCAGGTATCCCAGAGTCTGAAGATACTCTTCGCGGCTTACCATCCGCATTCTGAGCTTCACGGTCAGAAGCATCATCTGTATTTCCCGAAGCTGTTTTTTATCCTGAAAGTTTACAAGCAGAACTACTTCCCGCATCTGTCTTTCCTCCTATAAAAACCTTCTCCTGTTCTGGTTCCATTCCCCGAAAACTTCGCTGACCGTGGAGACGGTCACAAACGCGTGGGGAACTTCCTCTTCCACAAACTGAATCAGCCGGGCATATTCACTGCGTTCCAGAATCGAAGCCACTTCCATCCGCTCTTCGTTGTTTTTCCCTCCCCAGGCAGGATAAAGGGTGGCGCCTCTTTTCAGGTCGTTTACAATAAAATTCTGCACCTTCTGGTAATCCGGGGCAATGATACAGACCCGCTTGCGGACATGGAATCCGTCGATAAAGCTGTCCAGCACGATGCCGCACAAAATCGTTCCCAGTATACTGACTACCGCGATTTTTAAATCATACACCAGAATGGCGCTGGCCGCCGTCAGCAGACCGATGATAGTCAGGGATTTGCCGATTTCAAAATGCAGATACTTATTCAGAATCTTGGCCACGATGTCCAGGCCTCCGGAAGAGGCATTCATATTAAACAGAATGGCCTGTCCAAAACTTACCACCAGCACATGGCAGATAGTATTGACAAAAATGTCGTCTGTCAGCGGCGGAACACTGGGCGTCACCACCTCAAAAATTCCCAGAAACACGGGAATAATTACGGACGAATATACTGTTTTTATCCCGAAATTCCCACCAATCAGGAAAAATCCCAAAATCAGAAGGGATACATTGAGCACCATGGTCATGGTAGAAATCTTAAAGGGAAGGAAATTGGAAAGCACCATTACCAGTCCGGAAATGCTCCCCACCACAATCTGGCTCGGCATCATCAGATAATACACGGACGCCGAGATAATCAGATTTCCCAGTGTCAGCAGTATAAATTCTCTAATTACATTTTTTCCTTTCATTCGTTACCTCTCAAACAACCGTCATCTTTTTCATCCATTTTTCCGCCAGTTTTATCCAGTCCTGTACATACCGGCAGTACCGTTCCCCATTTTCATGCATCGTTGTCTCGTCTCCCAGGGAAAGCCCATGCTCCCCTTCCGGGTACAGATGAAACTCTGCCAGTACTCCGGCCTGTTTCAGGGCTGTTACAAAAAGCAGAGAGTTCTCCGCCGGAACCGTTCCGTCGGTGTAAGTATGCCAGAGAAAGCAGGGCGGCACTTCCGCCGTCACCTGATGCTCCAGGGACAGCAGCTTCTGCTTTTCTTCTGTTCTCTCTCCCAGAAGATTCTCGAAGCTTCCTTCATGGGCCAGGCCCTTTTGGGCCGTAATCACGGGATAGCTCAGAATCAGTCCGGCCGGTCTTAAAAGCACGCTCTCTGTCTGAAGCGCCTCCGCCAGAAACTCCCGGTTCCAGAACACGCCCAGGCAGGCGGCCAGATGGCCTCCTGCCGAGGAGCCCTGGATAAAAATTTTTTCCGCCTCTATCTTCCATTCCTCTTCGTGTTCCCGCAGAAGGAGCACGGAACGCCCCAGCTCCAGAAGCGCCGTGGGAAAGCGGGCAGGAGCGCAGGAATACCGCAGTACCGCCGCATGGTATCCCATAGCCAGAAACCGCATGGCCACCGGCTCCGCCTCCCGGTCGCTGGTCCTCTCGTAGCCTCCGCCCGGACATATCAGTACCAGGGGACGCCGGAGTCCTTTCTGATAATTCTCTGAGGTATCCAGAATGTATACCTGAAGTTTTGCTCCTTCCAGAGAGCCCTGTTCTTTTAATTCGATTGTCTTTACTGTCACTGTTTTTTCAGTCCTCTCCAGATTTTCTCCGGCGTCACCGGCAGCTCCCGGAACCACAGCCCGGTTGCGTGATGCACGGCGCTGGCAATGGCCGGAGCCGGAGTGTTGATAACCACCTCGCCAATGGACTTTGCGCCAAAGGGGCCGGTCTCCTCGTAGCTGCTTTCAAATTCCACCCGGATTTTCCCCGTATCCAGGCGGGAAGGAATCTTGTACTGCATGAAGGAATTCTCCAGAATCTTTCCGCCTTTATCGTAATGAATGTCCTCATAGAGAGCCATACCGATTCCCTGGGCAATGCCTCCCTCAGTCTGTACCCTGGCCAGGTTGCTGTTAATCACGGTTCCGCAGTCCACTACTGCCACGTAATCCAGAAGTTCCACCGCTCCGGTTTCCATGTCTACTTCCACTTCCGCCATGCCGGCCATAAAGGGCGGCGGCGACGTGGGGGAAGAATGGGTTACCGTCACCTGAACAGCTTCCCGGTTTCCGCTCATGGATTTTGTGGCAATGTCTCCCAGAGACACTTCCCTGCTTCCGTCCGCCGTCTTTACGGCCTCCGGTGTGAAGACCAGTTCCTTTTCCGGGCAGTCCAGCATGCCTGCCGCAATCCGGCAGATCCGCTCTTTCAGCTCCCCGCAGGCGCGCTCCACGGCTTTTCCTGTCACATAGGTGGTACTGGACGCATAGGAGCCGGAATCATAAGGCGAGCTGTCCGTATCCGCTCCGTATACAATAATATTATCCACATCGCACTCCAGACATTCCGCCGCCATCTGGGCCAGAATCGTATCGCATCCGGTTCCCATGTCCGCCGCTCCGATGGACATGGCATAAAAGCCTTCGTCGTTGAGTTTGATGGTCACAGAGCCTACATCCACGCCGGAAATACCGGAGCCCTGCATGGAAAGAGCCATCCCCTTTCCCCGGACTTTTCCATTCCCCATGTCCTGGCGCAACGGCTTTTCCTCCCAGCCAAACATCTCTTTTGCCCGGGCAATGCACTTATCCAGGGCGCAGGCATGGAAGGTTTCGTTATAGTAGGCCGGAACCGTCTGCCCTTCCCGGACGATGTTTTTCTCCCGGATGGCCGCCGGATCCATGTGCAGCCGATCCGCCAGCTCGTTTACCGCGCTCTCCACGGCAAACAGTCCCTGGGTGGCCCCGTACCCCCGGTAGGCTCCCGCAGGCTGGACATTGGTATAAACCACGTCATAGTCAAACCGGTAGGCCTCCAGGTTGTTGTTGTAAAGGGGGATGGATTTGTGCCCGGACAGTCCCACCGTAGTGGGGCCGTGCTCTCCATAGGCCCCTGTATTGGAAAGGGTGTACACGTCAATGGCGCGGATGGTCCCGTCTTTCATGGCTCCCAGCCTGACATGAACTTCCATTTCATGCCGGGGACAGCCGCAGGTCTGGCTCTCCTGCCTGGTATAAATCAGTTTTGCCGGTTTTTTCGTCATCCATGTAACAAAAGCCGGATAGACTTCCGTCACGCAGGACTGTTTCGCCCCGAAGCCTCCGCCGATTCTGGGCTTGGTTACCCGAATCATGGATTTGGGAATGTCCAGGGCATTGGCCAGAATCCGGCGCACATGAAAGATAATCTGGGTAGACCCGATAACGTGAAGTCTTCCATAAGGGTCAATGCAGGTGTAGGTGCGGAAGGTCTCCATCATGGCCTGGGAATTCGGTTTTGTGTGGTACACCTCGTCCACCACCTCGTCGCAGTCCGCCAGCACCTGGTCCACATCTCCTTTCCCGTCGTGGGCTGTGGCGCAAAGGTTCCGTTTATTGTCCGCCCCTACCGGGCACAGGGCCTTCCAGTTGTCTTCCGGATGAACCAGCACCGGACCGTCTTTTGCCGTATGCATGTCCAGCACCGGCTCCAGCACCTGGTATTTTACTTTTATCATTTTCAGCGCCCGGTCCACGGCTTTTTCGTTCTCTCCCGCCACAATGGCCACCGGGTCTCCCACATACCGGACTCTTCTGTCCAGTATCAGCCGGTCATAAGGGCTGGGCTCCGGATAGGTTTGTCCGGCCATGGTGAACCGCTTCTGCGGCACGTCCTGCCAGGTATACACCGCCTCGATTCCCGGTACTTTCCGGGCGGTATCCGTCCGGATATCCTCAATCCAGGCATGGGCATAAGGACTGTGAAGTATTTTTACCACCAGGCAGTCCCGGGGGACAATGTCATCGGTGTATACAGGTTTTCCCGTCACCAGTGCCATGGCGTCCTTTTTCCGCACCGGCTGGCTGATATAACGCCGTTTCTGCTCACGCATCGTTTTCCCCCTCCTTCCCATGCTTATAGGCCAGATATGCTTTTATTCCTCTCATCTGTCCCTCGTATCCGGAGCACCGGCAGAGATTTCCTGCCAGATATTCCAGTATTTCCTCGTCTGTGGGGTCGGGATTTTCCCGGAACAGTGCGATGGCATTCATCATAAATCCCGGGTTGCAGAAGCCGCACTGTTCTGCTCCCTGGTCCGCGATATAGGCTCCGAAGCCTTCCGCCTCCTCCGGCAGTCCTTCCAGGGTGGTCACATGGCATCCCTGGACCCGGGCTGTCAGCATGCTGCAGGAAAGCACCGGCCTGTCCTCCACAAATACCGTGCAGAGGCCGCAGTTTGACGTGTCGCAGCCCCGTTTCACACTGTAGCAGCCGTGGTTCCGCAGAAAATCAATCAGCAGAAGATCCGCGTCGATGTCGTCGGTAACTGTTTTTCCGTTTATCCATAACTGAATCTGCATCGTCCTACCCCCTCATTTTCTCTGTCTCCAGAAGCGCCCGTCTGGTCAGCACCTGCACCAGCATGGTGCGGTATTCGCTGCTTCCCCTCAGATTGCTTCCCGTTTTTACCTGAGCCGCCGCCCAGGCTCCAAATGCTTCCGCGCTCTCCGGCGTCACTCCCCCTGCCAGGATTCCGGTTTCATCCTTCAGACAGACTGCCTTCATGGGCCGTGCCCCGATGGCGCACCGGATTTCCCCGTCTTCCCGGGATACACAGCAGGTCAGCACCGGGAAATCCGTCTTTATGTTTCTCTGGGAAAGATACACCGTATTTCTCCGGCGTCTGGGCACAATGACCCGCACCAGCACGTCCCGGTCATAAGCCATGGCAGCAAATTCCTCTATCGGCAGACGGCCGGCATGATAAAGCTCCACCTCGGCCCCCAGGGCCATAAACAGAGTCAGCACATCGGAAAATCCGAACCGCCCGTAAACACTTCCTCCCACCGTGGCCAGGTTGCGGAACTGTACGCCCACAATGTGGCGCAGGCTCTCTTTCACGGCGCCTTCCGTATCCGCTTCCAGTCCGGGATGGCGCTCCAGTTCCCGCAAAGTTACCATAGCGCCAATCCGGTATTCCTCCGGCGTCTCTTCTATTTTATCCAGACCCAGGCCGGACAGGTCAATCGCAGTTCCCACATTCCGGTTCTGCATCTTCAGCCAGAGCATCCCTCCCAGGATGACACTGGACTTCTTCTGATTTAACTGCCAGGCCTCTTCCAGCGACTGTACTTTCACATATTCCTTAATCTTAATCACATCGCTCCTCCTTTGTCCTCTCAGTGTCCTGCTTTTCATTTTAACATCTTTATTCTATAATATCAGTAGATTTTTGCATATACTTATTTTCATTTTCTATGACCGAACACGAAGGAGGCCTCTGTATGAAATATGATATTCCTGACATCACACTGGTTCCCGGCGGCCACCTGCCGCCTCTGGATGAGATAAACGGCTTTCAGGTGCGCCCGGGGTTCTTTCAGTTTCCCGGCACCACCCTGCTGCCCGGGGGCGTCAGCTTTACCGTCCAGTCCCATGGCGCCACGTCCTGCGAGCTGCTGCTTTTTCACCGGGAAGCGGAAGAACCGTTCGCCGTTCTTCCCTTTCCGGAGACCTACCGGATTGGTTTTGTCTACTCCATGATTGTCTTTGGCCTGGACATCGAAGAATTTGAATATGCCTACCGCCTGGACGGCCCTTATGATGAAAAGAAGGGACTCCGTTTTGACCGGACAAAAATCCTGCTGGACCCCTACGCCAGGGCGGTCACCGGCCAGAGCCGGTGGGGCTGCAAAAACAACCCCGCCCACGGATACCGCGCCCGGGTCGTCCGGAATAATTTTGACTGGGGACTGGAATCCCAGCCCCGCCTTCCCATGGAGGACATGATTATTTACGAGCTTCATGTGCGGGGATTTACCAGGGACGATTCTTCCCAGTCCGCCCATCCGGGCACCTTTCTGGGGCTGGAAGAAAAAATTCCCTATCTCAAAGAGCTGGGGGTAAACGCGGTGGAGCTGATGCCCATTTTTGAATTTGACGAAATGCGGGACTGCCGGATGATGGGCCAGGAACAGCTGCTGGATTACTGGGGCTATAACACGGTCAGTTTTTTTGCCCCCAACACCAGCTATTCTTCCACGAAAGAGTACAACCGGGAAGGCCAGGAACTGAAGCACCTTATCCGGGTGCTCCACGAAAACGGCATCGAAGTCATTCTGGACGTGGTATTTAATCATACCGCCGAGGGCAACGAGCAGGGTCCCTGCTTTTCCTTCAAAGGGTTTGACAACAATATCTACTACATGCTGACGCCGGACGGATACTACTATAATTTCAGCGGCTGCGGCAATACGCTGAACTGCAATCATCCCGTTGTCCAGGAGCTGATTCGAAGCTGCCTGCGCTACTGGGTGACCGATTACCGGGTGGACGGCTTCCGCTTTGACCTGGCCTCCATTCTGGGGCGCAGCGAGGACGGCTCCCCCATGAACCAGCCGCCCCTTCTGCGCTCCCTGGCCTTCGACCCCATTCTGGGAAATGTAAAACTCATCGCCGAGGCCTGGGACGCCGGCGGGCTCTACCAGGTGGGCTCCTTTCCCTCCTGGCAGAGATGGACGGAATGGAACGGCAAATACCGGGACCATCTTCGGAAATTTTTAAAAGGCGACTCCGGCATGGCCTGGAACGCTTCCCGGCGGATTCTGGGCTCCCCGGACCTCTACGACCCGGCCCTGCGGGGAGAAAATGCCTCCGTCAATTTCCTGAACTGTCACGACGGCTTTACCCTCTGGGACATGTATTCCTACAACCAGAAGCACAACGAGGACAACGGCTGGAACAACACCGACGGGACGGACAGCAATGACAGCTGGAACTGCGGAGAAGAAGGAGAAACGAAAAATCCGGACGTCCTGGCCCTGCGTCACCGCATGGTAAAAAATGCCTGCGCCGTCCTGCTGTGCAGCCGGGGCACTCCCATGTTTCTCTCCGGCGACGAATTCGGGGATACCAGGTTTGGCAACAACAATCCCTACTGCCAGGACAATCCCATTTCCTGGCTGGACTGGACCCTGCTTCAGAAAAACCGGGATATTTATGCGTTTTTCCGGTTTATGATTTCCTTCCGGAAAGCCCATCCCGTTCTGCGGAAGCGCCTCCTGCCCGGGCATCTGGGATTTCCCGATACCAGCGTCCACGGCGTGACTCCCTGGCAGGCGGACTATGGGGAAGAATCCCGTCTTCTCGGCGTCCTCTTTTCCGGCCAGGAAGAAGAAACCGGCCGGGAGGACACAGTGTATCTTCTGATAAACGCCTACTGGGAAAGCCGTACAGTGACGCTCCCCTCCCTTCCGGAAGGCTGGATATGGGAGGTGGCGGTCAATACTGGAGACCCCGCTTCCGCCTCTTTTGACGAGGGCGGGCGGCCCGCCGCCGGCCTTCAGATTCTGGCAGGCGCCCGCTCGGTTCTGGTGCTGACTGCGGTTTCCTGTCAGAAATGACGAAAGCTGTCCCTTTTTTTGCCTGGAAATCTCCCGAAAGCCTCTTGAAAAAGAGCCGGTAAAAGTGTAGGATAATTTCTTGACAACACAGTGTGTTTTCGGGAGGTTATGATTATGGGAGAGAAAAAAACAAAAGCCAGGGACTGGCTTTTTGACAATTATAAGGCTCTGCTGATTGTCCTTGTGGTTACCGGACATCTGACAGAGCCCTGCTATGAAAACAATGGACTTTTATACGTGCTGAAATGGCTGATTTTTACCTTTCACATGCCGGCGTTTATCCTGATTTCCGGCTACTTTTCCAGACGCAGCCATTCCCTGAAAGAACTGGCACAGAAGTTTCTCGTGCCTTATCTGGTATTCGAGGTAATTTACTACCTGGTATACACCGTGATTATCCAAAAAGAGACAAGCCTTGCGCTTTTGTTTCCCAAGTTTTCCCTATGGTATCTGCCCGCCCTCTTCGTGTGGAGGGCTGTGACCCCTTATGTAAAAAAAGTCCCCCACTATTTCCTGCTTTCCGTTCTGGGCGGACTGGCCGCCGGCTTCTTTCCCGGCCCCAGCAATTTTCTGACCCTGCCCAGGATTCTGTTTTTCTATCCTTACTTCCTGGCAGGAACCCTGCTGGACCGGAATCTGCTTACAAAACTGCGGGAGAAAGTCTCCGTGCGGCGGACGGCGGCCCTGGGCACCGTACTTTATGTTCTCTTTCTGATATTTGACCCGGTGCATACCCTGGTCTCCCCCAAGGTATTCTACGGACGTTACTCCTACGACTATCTGGGTATGGAACCGATGGAGGGCATGCTGGTACGTCTGCTCTGCTACGGCGCCGGATTTTTCCTGACCTGGGCGGGCCTGATTCTGATTTCCGGCAGACGGCACTGGTTCTCGTTCCTGGGAAGCGATACCCTGCCCATTTACCTGTTCCACGGCCTGGTATACAAAATCATCAGCGGACGGACAGACCTTCTGTCCTCTGTGGAAACCCTGCCGGAGAGTTTCACCCTGCTGGCCTTCTGCCTGGTCCTTACCCTGGCTCTTTCCACCCCGGCCCTGGGCCGGTTTACCGCTACTGTTTCGAAT
>ERZ1643251.4919-NODE-4919-length-11294-cov-4.642851_pt1 | contig 11294 bp, 13 predicted proteins | sample MGYA00579261_ERZ1643251 | MGnify/ENA primary metagenome ERZ1643251 (study PRJEB29033, sample SAMEA4952267) | chicken gut metagenome | biome: Broiler Chicken; feature: Gastrointestinal Tract; material: Caecum | place: Ireland | collected 2018 | study: Broiler... | reverse complement strand
CCTCGGTTGATGGCGTAGCCCAAACCAACGAGGGGACGAGCGGTTACAGCTGGATGATTTACACCGACCTTACCGAGCTCGACGGCGTAACATATTCTTCCGCCGACTACGGGACGTGGGGGTACGACGGCAAAACACTAAACAGCGCGAGCTACGGCGTGAGCGGTCTGCCCGCCGTTGAAGGATATACCTACGCCCTCGTTTACAGCTACTGGTCGTACTGACATGCGCGGGCATGGCGCGGGCGGGCTTTCGCCCGCAAGGGAAATTGCATACGTCGCCGTGACGTGCGCACTTTTAATCGGCGTGCAACTTGCCCTGTATGCCCTGCCCGGGGTGGAGTGCGTAACAGCGCTTTTACTGTGTGCGTCTTTCGCGTTCGGCGCGCGGTTCGGATTTCTGACAGGGCTGGCGTTCTCCCTTTTAAGGTGCATACTGTTCGGCTTCTACCCCTCGGTGATCATTCTGTACTGCATATACTTTCCGCTGTTCGGGCTGATTTTCGGGCTGACGGGAAAGCTCGACGGCAAAAAACTGCCGCTTTTCTTTAAGGTTGCCGTAAACGTAGCGCTGGTCGCGCTGGGCTGTGCGGCATTCTGCGCGGCGGCGTTCGACCTTATAAAAGTTTCGCGCATATATGAAGAGACCGTCGAAATCTTTTTGTGGGTGTTGGGCGGCATTTTCTGTACAATTTTTATTGTTTTCAACGCCGTTTGCTTTGCCGACAGGCGGTCATCCTCGCAAGGCAGGCTGCCCCTGTTATTTTTTGTGACCACCGTGGCGGCAATTTGCACCGTGTGCTTTACGCTTTTAGACGACGTAATAACCCCCCTCGTAATAGGAATGACTGCGGGCGGCGCGCTGACATATTTTTACGCATCGTTCACCGCCATGCTCCCGCAGACGGTATGCACGATAATTTCGGTGGCACTTTTGTTCTACCCGCTGACTTCAGCGCTTAAAAAAATGAAAAAGTAAGTTTTTCCTTACTTCCATTACCAATTTAACGCCCGCCGCCTTGAATAAGGCGGCGGGCAACGTTCCGTTGCATCGCATTCCGCAATCTGGCGTTACACATTGTACTGCCCCTCTTGCGGACAACTTTTTCTATTACTTATGTCATTTCGAGCGCAAGTCGAGAAATCTCACCTTATTGATAGATTTCTCCATGCGCCCGACTTCGTCGGGCTTAGTCGAAATGACAGGCGGGGCAATATTTAAATCAGCCGAATATATTCGGTTAGGCTTGCGCACTTTGCGTCGGTTTTGAAAGTGAGATATTCGCGCAGCAGCCTTAAAGCGCGCTTTACGCCGTCGGGCGTAATCATGCCCGGGCTGTAAGTTTTGCCCGCGCACATGCGCAGAACGTTGTAAGTCACCCCGCTGGTGCCTGCGCCCGTGCCGCAGTCCCAACAGGTGAAGGAGCCGGCATTCATGTCGAAGCGCATTTTATCGGCGGAGATCAGTGGCGAGCCGCACTCGGTGCAGTTGTCGAGCCCGACGGTGTAGCCCGCGGCGGACAGCGCCGACAGCAGAAATTTGATGAGCGCCGCGTCCTCAGCCCCGTTGCAGATGTTTGAAAGCGCCTGAACGGCGAGTGTGAACACGGGAGTATCGTCAATGCCGCCGTAGGTTAAGCTGTTTGCCGCCTCGCACACGGCGGACGCGGCGTAAAATTTGTTTATGTCGGTGCGGATGTCGTAAAAACTTTCGGTTTCAGAGGCGTTAGTCACGGTGTAGCGCTCGCCCCGCTTTGAAAGAATGTATTCGGCAAAGCAAAAAGGCTGGGCGGCAAATTTAAGCTTTGCCCCCGCCTTTTTTACCCCCTTTATGCCCGCCGAAATTTTGCCGAGTTCGGCGGTTAAAAGGGTGAGAATTTTGTCGTTTTCGCCGTAGTCCGCCGCGCGCAGCATGAGCGCGTTGACCTTTATGCCTTCCATAGAACACCTGCAACGCGGCACAGCCCGCGCCTTATTTGCCCTTTAAATGCTTGTAAAGCATGTAATAGCTTATCGAGCCGGTTTTTTTGAACATCTTCCACGCCAGCTCGGCAGCGTCATCGTCCCTTTTCATGCGCACCCCCTTTTGTCAGCTGAAATTAGTTTGCGCAAAATAAAGGGCGATTATTAAAAGGGGCGGCTGCTAATTTTTCTTTATGTCGTAACCGTAGTCGCGCATGAGGTCGGGGCGGTCGCGCCAGTCCTCTTTGACCTTGACATATGTGGTGAGGAATACCTTTGCACCCAAAAATTTTTCCATGTCCTTGCGGGCGAAGGAGCTGACCTCTTTTAAAGCTGCGCCCTGCTTGCCGATGAGAATGGCTTTGTGATTGGATTTTTCGCACACGATATCTAAATTGATGTCATATACGCCGTTTTCGCCCTGTTTGAAGGTATTGACGACAATTGCCACGCCGTGGGGAATTTCCTTGTCGTACTTTAAAAGAATTTTTTCGCGCATTATTTCGGCTATCATAAACTTTGCACTCTTGTCCGAAACGATGTCGTCCGAAATTACCTTTTCGCCATCGGGCAACATGTCGGCTATCGCCGCCTCCAAATTTTTAAGGTTGGTGCCCTTGCGCGCGGAAACGGGATAAACGTCGCACTCTATGCCTTCGTCGAACAGCTTTTTTACGTCCTCGGGTATGCGCTCCTTTGGCATAATGTCTATCTTGGTATAGGCGATAAGCATGGGGATATCCCCCGACGAATAGCGTTTTATGAGCGCGATGTCCTCTTCGGACAGACCCGCGTGACCGTCGTGCACGAATAAAATGAGGTCGACGTCGCGTGCGGTGGTCTGGGTGGTCTTCATCATCGACTGGGACAGGGCGTTTTTAGCCTTGTACAGCCCCGGAGTGTCGACAAAAACTATCTGATAGTTCTCCTTGGTGAGCACGCCCATTATGGCGTCGCGCGTAGTCTGCGGCTTGGGGGAGACGATTGCCACCTTTTCGCCGACGAGCACGTTGACGAGCGTAGATTTACCCGCGTTTGCCCTGCCGATTACTCCTACGTATCCGCTTTTCATGTATCCTCCCGCGTTAAATGAATTTTTGCCAGCACTTTTTCCTCTTTTTCGCGCATTTTTGCCTTGTCCGCCTCCTCAATGTGGTCGTAACCGAGCAGATGACATACGCCGTGGGCGGCGAGGTAATTGATTTCGCGCTCTACCGAGTGACCGTATTCGGCCGCCTGCTCCTCTGCACGCTTGCGGCAGATGACTATGGAGCCGATAAAAACGCAACCGTCCTCGTCGGTTTCAAAGGGGTGCCGGGCCTGCAAAATCTCGCCCTCGGGGTCACCGTCGAACGAGGGGTAGGACAGCACGTCGGTGACGCTGTCTACCGAGCGCGTGCGGGCGTTTAGCTCCCTTATGCCCTGCTCGTCGGTGAAAAATATTTCGGCGGACAGGGTGCAGTCGCACCTGACCTCGCCGCCGAATGCGGCGGCGAGGTCGGAAAAGTCGTAATCTTCGCAATAAATTTTTATGTCGTTCATCTGCTTTGACCCTTTGGCGAAATTTTTAATTTGGGGTAAGAAATTCTTGTGTGATACACACCCGAAAGCACCGCCGCAACGGTGTGGGTGATTATGGTTAATTCGCGCATAGTTATGTCGCAATCGGCGAACTGATCCATGTCGAGGCGCTCTTCAATCAGCGAAGTGACGAGCTCTTCGACGGCTTTGGGCGACCTGTCTTTGAGCGAGCGCGAAGCCGCCTCCGACGCGTCGACGATCATTAAAATGGCGGCTATTTTGGTGCGCGGCGTGGGCCCTGCATACGAATAGTTGGCTATGTTTATCTCGCCGTCGCTCATTTTGAGCGCCTTGGCGTAAAAATATTTTATGGGCATGGTGCCGTGGTGCTGAACGGCGCAGTCGGCAAAAAATTCGGGCAGATGGTTTTTGCGTATCAGCTGTGCGCCGTCGCGCGTGTGCGAACGGATTATATCGGCTGAAAGCTCGGGCGAAAGTTCGTTGTGCATGTTGTAGTCCGACTGGTTTTCGGTGAACATTTCGGGGTTTTTAAGCTTGCCCATATCGTGGTAGTAAGCTGCCGCGCGGGCGAGTTCGCCGTCCTCCCCTATCGCCGTGGCGCAAGCCTGGGCGAGCTGGGCGACGACCACCGAGTGATTGTAAGTGCCGGGGGCTTCGTCTTTGAGCTTTTTGATTAGTTTTGCATCGTCGCTCGTAAGTTCGCGCAGACGGAATACGGTGAGTTCGGAGAACATCACCTCGAACACGGGAAGAATTATCATGTAACCCAAAACGCTGAAAAAGCTGCCGAGGGCGCCGTAAGCGAGCGCGATGAGGTTGGCGCCCTTATCTTCGACGAAGAGTATTTCCATGACGCCGATAATGAGTTCGGTGGGCACAAGCAGAATAAATACGACGAGAATGGACTGAATTCTCGATTTGATTGCTGGGGTTATGAACACAGCCGTCATGCCCGCGCAGAACGCGACGAGCAGGCAGGCACAACTCACCCACATATTGCTGCCGAGCGCGTCGGCGGTGAAGTTGATGTCGATTATAAAGAGCATGAGGGCGTAAACCATGTTTAAAAACACGGCTTCGCGCCTGCCCAAAAGGGTTGCCGCCATGAGCGCAAGAAAGGCAAACGGGCGGGCGTTGGGGTCTATGGTGTTGGGCTGACCGATTATGAAAGACAGAAAGAGAGCGACGTCGAGCAGGACGAAACACTCGACTATCCTCGACATATCGGTCAGAATTTCGGTACATTCAAAGTAAAAATAGGCGTACATCAGCATAGACAGAATTATTACGCCCGAGGCGACGAACAGCACGCGGTTGTAGTTGACCCTGATGTAGTTGATGACGTTGAGCCCCTCGTTGACTTCGAGGAGCAGAAAGATCATTGCAAACAGCAGTATTACGTTTAAAACGAAAAGCAGAATACTAAGGCTGATCGTCTTTTTGGATAGTTTTCTTTTCATCTTCTTTTCCTTTGGCTTCCGCGCGCTCGTACGCGCGGACTATGCTCATGACGAGAGGATTGCGCACGACGTCCTTGGCGGTGAGGGAGATAATTTTAATGCCCTCTATGCCGCGCAGGATGCGCGTAGACTGAACGAGCCCGCTGCGCTTGCCCTCGGGCAGGTCTACCTGCGTTACGTCGCCCGTAATGACCATTTTGCTGCCGTCGCCCAGGCGGGTTAAAAACATTTTCATCTGTTCGACGGTGGTGTTCTGCGCCTCATCTAAAATTATAAAGGCGTTTGAAAGCGTTCGCCCGCGCATATATGCCAGCGGAGCTATTTCTATCGAGCCGCGCTCCATGAGTTTTGTATAGGTTTCAAGCCCGAGCATCTCCTGCAAGGCATCGTATAAAGGTCGCAGATAGGGGTCTACCTTTGTCTGCAAATCGCCGGGGAGAAAGCCGAGTTTTTCGCCCGCTTCTACGGCGGGGCGGGTTAAAATAATTTTGTCGACCTGCTTCTGCTTCATCGCCTGCACGGCGAGGCAGACGGCGAGATAGGTTTTGCCCGTGCCCGCGGGGCCGACCCCGAAAACGACGGTGTTGTTTTTTATTGCGTCGACATACAGCTTCTGCCCGACGGTTTTGCACTTTATCGGTTTGCCGCGCGAAGTTATGGTGACCGTGCCGGAGGACAGCTTGGTTATGTCCGAAGCCTTGCCCTCTTTGGCGAGCTCTATGCAGTATATTACCCTGCCTTTATCAATTTTTTCACCGTTATCGGACAGCAGGGCGAGATTTTCGATGACGTCAGCCGCCTGACCAGCGGGCTCGTCCTCACCCGATATGACGGCGTCAAGCCCGTCAACGCGGACGGTGACGCCCAGCTCGTGCATGATGATGTTAAGATTTTCGTCGAATGTGCCGAGCACGCGCGAAAGCTTGTCCACGCCGCCCAGGCTTACTCTTTTGGTTATCTCCATAAACCTCCGCAAATTTATTATTGCATATTTACGCTTGCCGTATGAATATATGTAAAATTTACCGTATAAATTACGCCGCCCGACGCGGCTTTTGCGCTGTAAGACGTGACCGCGGCGCTGTCCGAATACAGATTTACCGCGGCGAGCGCCGAACGGAGCGCCTGCTCGCTCTCCTCCTCCGCCGCCACGCAGATTTCGGCCGAAACTTTTATGCGCGCGTATCCGACGCATATGCACGCCTCAACGCTGCCGTCGGACGAGATGTACTGCGGGGAAATTAGCTCGTCGCCGACATTCACCTGCTGACCGACGGTCACGCGGGGCGTGCCGCATATTGCGACTATGCCCTGCACCTCGCCCGCGACGGGCGAGAGAAGGGGCGCGCGCGAAACGCCCGACGAACTTTCGGCGTCGCACTCGACGTCGACTATAACCGCCGTGCCGCGCTTGCTTATCGAACAGAAAGTGACCTGCGGCAGCGCCATGATGCGCGAGACGGCGACGGGCTCGCCGACGGCTGAATATATCCCCCCGACGCGCACCCCGCCTTCACGCAGAATGGCGCGCACTTCGGACGCGAGGTATGAGCCGCTTCCCACCACGTCTATCTTGAACACGAACGACTGCGAAATGACAATGGCGCATATAAATGCGGCGGCTCCGGCTATCGCGCCCGCGCGCGAAAGAACGCGCACGGCGAGCGAACGCAAACCCCCGTATTTTATTACGCATATATTATAACACGGGTGTGCAAAAATTGCAAAAACTTTTTTAATGTAATTGTCGCCTACGGCAAAAGTTGTGACCGCACCCTTTTTTTGCAGCCCCGAAAGCGGAATATTTGCCCGCGAAAGCTTTTTTATGACCGTTTCGGGCGGGGCGACCACCGAAATGCGGGCGAGATTATAAGATGCAAACACTGCTTATCACCCCCGAAATGAACATATCGCCCATGAAATACCTGCCCACGGTGAGGTTTTCACCCTCGACGCTTACGCGCATGTCGCCGACGGCGAGTACGATTTTGCCGGGCGAAAACTCGGTTACGCCCTTTACGCCCTTGAAGTAGCCTCCGAAGCCGGGCACGACGGTGAACGCGCGCAGCGTATCCGCGCCCGCGGCGCTTAAAATTTCCTGCAAAAATTCCATACATTAATTTATGCAAAAAGGGGCGCACACATGCAGGCGCCCGCGTCGAAGAGGTAAGCGCGCGGGCGTTTGCGACAAACAAAGGCTTTTTACGCGCAATTTGCACACATTTTTCGGCGGCGGATATTTTATAATGAGAGCACAAAAAGGTGATTATATGGCAGTTAAAATTTATTTTGCCTCGCACAAGGGCGGGGCAGGAACGACGACCTGCGCCGTGGGCGTGGGACTTGCTCTTGCGCATTCGGGCGAGCGCGTGCTGTTTGTCGACGGCGATTTGCGCTACCCCGCAGGGCTGACCATTTCAGGCTGCGCCGGGTTGCAGGTTTATACCATAGAGGAGGCGCGCAGGGGCGCGTGCAGAGTAAAGCAGGTCATAATAGAACACCCCCGTTCGCCCAACTTCTTTATAATGCCCTGTTACGGCTGCGCGGACAGAAAATATATATCCTCCGCCGCGGGCGAAGTCGAGAGCCAATTCGACTATGTTTTGTGCGACAGGGCGGCGCGCGACAAGTGCGACAGGGCCGTCGCCATATGCGAACCCTACCCCACGGGCATAAAAGGGGCCGATATATGCCTCAACGAGCTTACGGACTGCGGATTTGAAGGCGCGGGAGTCATCGTAAATAAAGTCAACGGCGGACTGGTTTACGACGGCGCGATCATGCCGCCCGCCGACATAGCCGCCCTGCTGCACGCGCCCCTTATGGGAATCATACCCGAGGATCTGACCATTCCGCTGGGCGGAATGAGGCAGGACAGTGTTAAGGCATTTAAAATGACCGCCGCGCGCATAGCCTCGGGCGCGGGCAAAATTTACCCCGCCATGCGCGGTTACGCGGGCATAGGCGGGTACATAAAGCGAAAAATGAGGAGAAAGATATGAACAGCGAAATACTTGCGGACAGCCTCTTTGCCGACCGCGAAGAGATGACCGAAGGCGAAAAGCAGCTTTTCATGAGCGATTTCAAGAGGGTGTGCGCCGATTATTTTGAATGCGACGGCAAACCCGAATTAAACCTTACAAAGACCGACGACGGTTATTCGGTTTGCATAATATTTGCCGCGCGGCGCATAAAGCACTTCCGCCGCGTATAACGGCGCGCAAAACAGCAATATACGGCGAGCGGGCGCGCGGAAAAATTTCCGCGCGCCCGCTCCTTTTTAAGCGCCCTTTTAAACGCCCTGCCAAAATTATTTGCCCGACGTTAACGGCTATCCCATATGTCTGCCGCACGTTTTAATTGATTTTACATCATACCCGCCACTGTCTGCAACTGGCTGTCGCCGTAAGTCATGCTCCACTCCGTTTCAACGGTTTTACAGCCGTCGTTCACGCCTATGCCGACATCGTGTATGCACACGTCGTTGGGCCAGTATATGCGCGCAGTGGTAAGGCGCAACGCCTCGCCCGTGAAAATGTAGGTAAAAGTCGTCTGCATGATACCCTTGCCGTAAGTGCGGCAGTCCTTTTCTGACGTTCCCGTAGCTTGCAGATACGCGTCGCCGAAGTCGGACACGTATATGTCCGAATAATCCGCCACTCCCGCCGAAACGAGCACGCCTATGAGCGCTTCGGATGCGCTCGCCGTTCCGTTGTCGGCGAGTATGGTCACGTCCGTATCAGCGGGCAGATAACAGGTTTCGTCCGACGAAAACCTGTCTATATTGAAATAATCGCGGTTGCCGTTTTTATATTCGGCATACATGGCGACGGTGCTTGCATCCGCGGAGTTGGCAGTGAAGAGCCAGCCGAGTTTTTGCATGACGCTGACGTAACCGCCGCCGTTCTGCCGGAGATCGAAGATCAGGCTGTCGAACCCCTGCTCGTTGAAAACCGAAAACAGAGCCGCCATTTCGTCGGGAGCATTGCCGTAAAACTGGGAGAGCGCCACATACGCCGTACCCTCGGGAAGGTACGAATAATAGTCGCTTTGGTTCTCCTCCACGCTCATAACGCCGAACGAATTATAAGTTATAGTCCATTCGGTATCGCACGACGCCATGTAACAATAACTGGTTGTATAATTCTGTTTCGACATTGTATATTCGCCCTGATCGGTAACGAGGGTAAACTGCTCGCCGTCGGCGCGGGCGTCGATAAAGTTAGTAAAATCGTCGCGGGAGGAAATTTCGGTGCGCGTCCCGTCCGAAGCTACCGCAGCCCTCACAAACATGCCTGCGCGCAGCCCCGATTTGCAGGCGGGGGAGTTGCCGAGCACGGAGGCAATGAACACGCCGCTGCCCATAGACAGACCGAGTTCCGAAGGGATATACTGATAGGTTATGCCTATACCGCTGCGGCTGCCCTCGTTGGAAGCCTCGACCGCGTCGTACTCTTCGGCGGTGTAATAGCGGGAATATGCGTCGAGCAGGCTGTCAAGATTTTCCAGCCCCGCCTCCCTTATCTCCTCTTCGGGAATATCTTCATAATAATATTCCTGTATCAGGGCCACCGCCCAATCGAGAGTGTTGAAGTAAATGCCGCACGAGGCGGTGCAGGCGGAAAGCATTACCGCCGAAAGCGCGATAGCCGCCGCAAATGACACAATGACTTTTTTTAAAACCTTTATTTTCAAAGCTGACCCTTCTTTGCGCAACCCGGGGTGCGCTTAAATTGTTTTTTGCCGGCTTACCGTCGGCTTATTGCCGCACGCCGGCCACGGCAAACGGCGAGGCGATATTTCCCATGCTCAACGGCGCTCTATTTTGCGCGGTACAGCGCGAGGAGAATCAGGAATTTTACCGCGTCGTTGAATGAGCAGGGATCGAGCCCCGTTGCCGAGCGCACCTTGTTGAGCCTGTAAATGAGCGTATTGCGGTGCATAAACAGGGAGCGCGCCGTCTGCGACACGTTCAGATTATTTTCAAACAGACTGCGCAGGGTGGACATGAGCTCCCTGTCCTCGAAAATTTTTACAAAATTTTTAAGGTCGTAGCCTTCGAGAAGTTTTTCGCGGCTGGATTTGCCGAGCGCGCCGACGATTTCTGTAAGGGACATCCCGTAGTCGCCTGAAGATGGCATATCTTTTTACCTTCCTTTAAAAAGGGCGTGCGGATTAAGGGAACTTTTGCCGATAAAAAATTTTTATCCGTACACAATAATATTATACTATCGGGGACAAAATTTTCAATACCCCGTAGCCATACGACCATTATACATTATCAAAAAGAATTTTTCAATAATATTTGCGTTAAGGCAAAGTGAAAAAATAATGAACGGCTGCGTGGCGGCAAATTGCGGCGCGGGTCGGTCGCCCGCCGCGCGAAAAACACTGCGCGGCGGACAAACCGGCGGCAAAACGTCCAAGAAAACGCAGCGTGCAAAAATTTTACAAAAAAATGTGTGTAATATCAACAAAATTTTCGGATTGACCTTGACATATAGCGAAATTTGTATTAAAATAAATGAAGTAGAAGTATTTGAAATTTATTCATCTTCTTAAATTCAGTGGCGCATGCCCGCCCGCGCGCGGCGCGGAAGGGCTTAAAACTTTAAAAAACTGTTACGGAGAATTATTATGACAACTGTAAAAACCAAGAAGTCAATCAAACCCGCCGTAGTTGTAACCTATGTAATCGCAACGCTCGCGCTGATTGCGGGCTGGTTCATACCCATTTTCGGGTACGGTCAGGGCATGGACACAATGGACATGATGATGTTCTGGTATGTTCCCGCCATCATCAATGCCTTCTTTAACCCCTATCTCGGAGGCAACCTCATACCCGGCTCTTACGTGGGTTCACACGATCTTCCCGAGTTTGCAGAGTTTGTTTCGAGGATAATCAAGACGGTAGACATTCAGATACTCGCACTCATGCTGATGATATATCTTTTGGTCACCGTGCTTGCAATTATCTTTATAATTCCTGTATGCGTCGGCAAAAAAGAGAAAAAGACAAGCCTGACATGTGCGTATATAATCGAAGGCGCCGCGATTGCCGCACTTGCCATCCTCTTCCTTTTCGCCACATGGGAACATTCTTTAACAACGACTTTCAACGGTTATCTCAACCTCGTCTGCGTCTTCGGCGCAGTGCTTCTGATTATATTCATCCAGTGCATGGTCGCCAAAAAATCGTACGGCTTCCTGCAGGTTGTCATGTTCCTGCTCTCCGTACTCGCATTCCTCGTCGCCATGCTTTCGGTTGAATGGGTCATTGTTGGTCTTTGTAACAGGCTTGGAATTGACTCTGGTTGGTGGGAAACATTCC
>ERZ1643251.4918-NODE-4918-length-11294-cov-8.580479_pt1 | contig 11294 bp, 8 predicted proteins | sample MGYA00579261_ERZ1643251 | MGnify/ENA primary metagenome ERZ1643251 (study PRJEB29033, sample SAMEA4952267) | chicken gut metagenome | biome: Broiler Chicken; feature: Gastrointestinal Tract; material: Caecum | place: Ireland | collected 2018 | study: Broiler... | reverse complement strand
TATTGTTTCATATTACACATATTGGAACAAGGTGTGATTAGATTTTACGCTTACCGCCATCCTAATAATCAAAATGCCCCATACAACAGAGAACTCTCCGCTGTATGGGGCTAATTTTGCGGAATTGCCAGTATACTAAACTGAGGATGATCTCATGGACTATGCCACATTGGGATATCTGGTATACACATACTCATAAATTCTCTGCTTGTATGCATTAATACTGTTTTCATCGTAGCACTCCGGCAATTCCCAGTACAGTGTATCGCGGATGAGAAGTTCCACCGCGGTTTTGGTTTCCTGCTTGTCGGTCCAGTGGTCCAACTCCGCAATTTTGGCCTTGACCTTTGCCAAAAGATCCACTGCTACCTGCTTAATCTTTTGAATGTCCTGCTTGGACAGATTTTCAGAAAACAGCAGGTCATAGAGGGATAGTTCCTCGTCGCTGGAAAAGCCTTCCCGAACATAGCGCTGTTCCTCCCGGTCCATGCTATTGGCCAGATCCATCAAGTCCATGAACGTTTTTTCTATGGTTGCTCGATTCTGCTCTTGATTATAGTCCTCAATAATCTTCTGATAGCGCTCATAGTAGTTGATCCGCTGGGGATTGGCGAACAGGAGTGCATCCAGACGTTCCTGAACCAGTTGTTCCAAGTCTTTGAGAATCAGATTTTTCTTTTTCGCCCTGGAAAACTCCCGCTGGAGTAAGTCAAAATCAATCTGACTAATATCAAATCGACGGGACGGCGTCAGCCCTTCCATAGGAGCCTCTACCTCTACATATTCGCTGATAATCTGGTTGATTTCCACCATCAAATCCACATTGCTGGCATTTTTACGTTTTTTCTGCAATTCATGGAAGATGGCCACAATGGCTTCATATTCCTTCCGTGTATCCGAAGAAACATCCTGCCGGTCAGCATATTTCATCAGGCGCACCAATTCTGTAGCATAGGTCTGAAACTGTTTCCGCTCCTCCAAAGTACCGCTTACAGCATTGGCAGCCTGCTGGAGCAGCTCTACTTTTTCAAAATCCTTCCCATCAATCAGATTTTGCAAGCGAAACGCATGCTGCAGCAGGTAGTCTTTTGCCGTGGAAATGGTTTCCAGAATCCGGGCAATCAGCACTTCTTTATCCACTGTGGGATCGGCTCCGCCCTGTCCGCCCACATTGGCGGTATAGTCTGCCAGTGCTTTCCGCAGCGCCTTGACGATGCCGATATAGTCCACAATCAGACCATTGCTCTTGCCCTCTGCCACGCGGTTGGCCCGGGCGATGGTCTGCATCAGAGTATGGGCTTTGAGTGGCTTGTCCAGATACAGGCAGGACAGGCACTTGACATCAAAACCAGTAAGCCACATGGCGCACACGAACACCACCCGCAGAGGGTTGGCCGGGTCTTTAAACTCTTTGTCCAGTTCCCGCTTTTCTATCTTCTGACGGTGCATTTTGATATCCAATCCCCACTTCTGGAAGGTCTGGATTTCATTTTGCTCTTGGCTGATGACCACGGCCATCTCAGTTTCTTTCATCCATGTCAGCTTCCGCTGCAATTCCTGGGCCTCCTGCTGGGTGGCGTGTTTCACTGTTTTTTCCAGCCGGGTGATTTCTTCCGCCCAATACTTCTGCACCAGATCGTACATCCGCACACAGGTCACCTTATTGAGACAGACAAACATGGCCTTGCCGCTGGTCCAGAGATCGGAATAGTGCATGGTAAAATCCCGGGCGATGGATTCCAACCGCTGCTGTGCGGTCAACAGGTGGATTTCCTTGGCAAACTCCCGCTCCAGTTTTTCCTGCTGATCCACGTCCAGTTCGGCCTGTTCGATGGCATCCAGAATCCGGTCGGTGATCTCCGGGTTTTGCAGGTCGGCAATCTGATCGCCCCGGTTTTCATAGTAGAGCGGCACCGTGGCGCCGTCCTCCACAGCCCGCTTGAAATCATACACCGATATGTAGCCGCCGAAGGTACGCTCTGTGATATTGTCATTGGACAGCAGGGGCGTCCCGGTAAAGCCGATACGGGACGCTGTGGGCAATAACGCTACCATATTGTCGGCAAAAATGCCGTACTGGCTGCGGTGGGCCTCGTCGGACATAATCAGAATATCGTGGTCGGGATAGATGGGTTCCGGGCTGGACTTGTTGAATTTCTGAATGAGGGTGAAGATAAAACTGGGATTCCCCTTTAATTTCTGTATCAAGTCCTCCCCGCTGGCGGCAATAAACTGGCTGGCCTTGGTCTTTCCCAACAGGCCGCAGTTTTCAAAAGTGTCGCTGATCTGCTTGTTCAGCTCGTCCCGGTCGGTGAGGATGACGATGGTGGGCGAGCCTGCAAACTTGCGCCGGATCTTCTGGGCCAGAAACACCATGGAATAGCTTTTGCCGCTGCCCTGGGTATGCCAGAACACGCCCAGCTTGCCATTGTTCAGCTTGCGGGCTTCATAGGCTTTGACTGCTTCATTGACACCGAGATACTGGTGGTTGCGGGCCAGGATTTTGACCGTGCGGCCGCCGGAGTGGTCAAAGAGGATGAAGTTTTCCAGCAGGTCCAGAAAATTCTCCCTGTTGCAGATACCCCGCAGCATGGTTTCCAGGGCCACGCTGCCCTGTTCCTGCTCATTGAGCCGTTTCCACTCGTGGAAAAATTCATACTTACTGCCCACCGTGCCCACCTTGGCCTCGACACCGTTGGAGAGCATGACAAAGGCATTATAATAGAACAGCTGTGGAATGGTATCCAGATAGTCAGTGTAGTTGTTGGTGTAGGCGTCCTGCACATCCACCGTGTTCTTTTTCAGCTCCACAAACAGGAGCGGGATGCCGTTCACAAAACCCACAATATCGGCACGGCGGCGGTAGAGGTCACCGTGGATTTTCAATTCCTCGATGGCCAGAAAGTGGTTGTTGTCCGGGTTCTGAAAGTCCAGGACTGCCGCTCTCTTTTCCTCGACTTTACCGCCGGGACGCTTCACGGTAACAGGGATACCGTCCCGGATCAAGGCGTACTTCTCCTCATTGGTCTGCATGAGAGAAGCGGTGGAAAGATGGCCCTCCATCTTCTTTTGGGCCTCGTCCAGCTGTGCGGAGGTGAGCCACGGATTCAGCCGCTGGAGGGCCTGCCGAAAATTCCGGGTGAGCAGAACTTCCCGGTAGCTTGTCCGGCCAAAGGTGCCGTCTTTGCCCAGTTTTTCGGAATCATAGGCAAAAGCCGTCTCCCAGCCCAGCTCCCGCTCCAGCAGATGCATGGCGCTGTTTTGGACGAGGTTTTTTTCGGAGTAGTCGTAGCTCATAGCATATCTCCTGTTTTAGTTGCTCCCCTTATATAAAACCGAAGTAATCTCTTGAACTATTCCTTGATATAGTCCTTTGCTTTCTCTAGCCTTTGTAAGATGCGAGCCCATTAATCCATCTTGTGAGGTGCATTTATATACCGGTTTATGTGCATTTAAGGAATATGGAATCAAACTATGCAAATTCGGTATTTTCCCTAATAAGTAAGTTTCTTTTTCCGCGACTTGTTGTAAAGGTAATAGTTTTTGGACAATATTGTTTGTAACCGCACCATCTACCTCATTACCAAAAATCTCCCACCCTTTAGTCATTCCAGAGCTTGTATTTCGGAGATTGTGCTGCTGCATTACATATCCAAGAAATACCGGAGCACCATTTGGCAAATCATCGCTGGAGATTCCGCCATCACCACGTTTCCATTTTCTTAGATTATTCTCCCACTCATCATGCCACACTACAAATTTATTCCCAAGGTTTTGCGTGCCTTTAATTGAAAACAGGTCAGGAGACAAAGGCGTAATAAAATAATCACATCCTCCTAGGACTGCACGATTCAATGCTCCAAGATTTGGTCCTAAATCAATTAAAACTACTTGAGCATCACATTTTTTCGCAGCAAACTCAATATAACGATAAATTGCGATTTGCAAGCGGATAGATGCCGCTTGGACCCCTGCACTCGCCCAAGTTTCTCCTAGCCGATCTTCATATATGTTTAAATCAATATCACCTGGAACCAAAAACAAATTATCCCCAATCTCAAATGGTTTTCTTTTTCTGATATCACCAACACCCTCACTAACAGGTTGTATCACCCGAAAAATACTGTTTCCGTCTTCTTTCCATGACTTATAAATTTCAGAATCCTCCAAGCAATATGCTGTAAGATTACATTGGCTATCACAATCAACCATTAAAGATCTTATTCCATCATCCGCCAAAATATGGGCAATATGGAACAAATATGTAGTTTTACCTACTCCACCTTTATTGTTAAAAATAGCTAACTTCATTGTGTTCACTCCTTAATTGTATAATTTCCGTTCATCAGCTTAGGTAACAGACGGTCACGGGATTGCTCTAAATTTAATGTTAGTTGTTGCTTAGTTTTGATTTGTGCCAGCAAAGGTCTGCAATGCTCAGAAAATTCGTCCATTATTAAACGGCTTGGCATCACAAATGGCATAGCTTTAACAATTTTGGAATTGATAGCTTTTGAGATTGAAGATGTACTGCCTAAAGTATCATAGTGATAATTTTTTAAATAATAGTAAGCATATTCTCTACTTGATGGGTCAGCTATTCTAAAATGAGCAATGGCTTCATTAGTACACATATCCACACCAGTAATTGATACTCGCCCTACTGTTAACTTAAAGCTCAGCAGTACAGTTCCTGCCGGAATAATTTTTACATTATGTTTTGTTATAGCTTCATCAGTTAATTCTTCAGAAGTATCCAATATAAAGGTATCTGTATTACCCATATCGGATATAGATACCCACGGAATTCCCTTTTTTCCCTCTGTAAACCATTGTTGTTCTGCCCGTGGAGGAGTTTTTCCGATTGTAATATCAAAAAAAGCGTCAGCCCGGTTCTTTTCCCACCCCTCCGGCACACCATCCACAATTTTGGTATATTCATAGCCGGGAAAGCGCAAATCTACAAACCACTCTTTATACAGCCGCTGGGCCGCTTCTTCCAGCAGCTTGACCTGTTTTCGATTGTTCTCGATGAGGTTATCATAGGCAGATAGTATGTCGGCAATCCGGCGCTGGGTTTCGATTGGTGGCACCGGTACCTCGATAGAAAGCAAGTCTTCATTTCTGAGGCTCGCCCGAGTAGTCATGGTTGAAAACGCTACAAACTTTTTTCTAAACTCATTGCAGCGGAGATAGTAACCTATAAATTCCGGTAAAATCCGCTGACTGTCAAAAGGCCTTAATCTTTTGGTAAACCCATTATAAGTTGCATTTGGATAGTCACTAAGTGCAACAGAGCTCATTCCCAATTCATCCATGGTTTCGCTTGTTCTTGTAATAAAAACATCTCCACGATGAATTGAATAAGATTCGCGTTCTTTGTCTGACGACTGCACAAATTCAGATAAGGTTTTGGGTATAAACCAGTTATTAAATACCGTTGAAAATGATAAGAATGGATAACCACTTCCAAAAAATTGTCTGCCTTTAGACAGCCCATTGTGAACCTCATATAGTTCACCTAATTTTTTAGTCTCCCAACTCACAGCCCCATCTCCTCCCAATTCTTCGAGATGGTTTCCATCAGGCGGTTGGACTCTTCCTGCAAAGAAAGCAGTTCCTTGTGAATCTCCGTCATACGCTCATGAAAATCCACACCGTCATCCTCCGTAGGCGCCACGCCCACATAGGCACCGGGGGTGAGAGAATAGTTTTTCTCCTTGATTTCCTCCAATGTCGCCACCTTGCACAGGCCGGGAATGTCGGCGTATTGGCCTTCTCCGAACTTTTCCGTCAGCCACAGAGACTCTTTGGCAATCTGAATGGATTCCTCCACCACAGCCACCTTTTGCGCATAGTCGGCTTCCACCGCTTTTTTCTCTTTCCGGGGCGCGGCCGCCGCCGCTTCCTTGCCCTCGGCGGTCAGCGTTGCTTTCTGTTCTTCCAGCTGTTTCAGCACAGCAGTGAAATCCCGACCGCTCAGCGTTTCGGCGTATTCCTCCACCAGCGCCCGGTACTTGTCCACCTCTCCCCGATACAGCCACACAATGGCATTCAAATTCTTGAGCTGCCACTCGCTCCACTCGTTCAACGTGCGATCCACCACGGTGTAATAGTTCCGGGCGTCGATAAATAACACCTTGTCCCGCAGCGCTTCCGGCTTGCCTTTGTCAAAGAACCACAGGGAGCATGGCAAACTTTTGGTATAGAAAAAGTTGTTGCCCACGCTGACCATCACATCCACATGGCCGGTTTTCACCAACTGCTCCCGTATATCCTTGTCTTTGCTCTGGCTGTCGGTGGCGGAAGAAGCCATGACAAAGCCCGCCCGTCCCTGCTCGTTGAGATAGGCGTAAAAATACGAGACCCACAAATAGTTGGCGTTTCCGATTTCCTTGTTTTTGTTGACAGCGGGCAGGCCAAAAGGCAGCCGTCCGGCGCTCTGAGCAGACTCCGACTTGACCTTGTCCACGTTAAAGGGTGGATTTGCCATCACATAATCGCAGCACCCCACCAGATTGTGGGCGTCATGATAGAACGTATTGGCTTCATCGCCAGATTTCACCACGCCGGTCAGACCATGCACCGCCAGATTCATCAAGCAAAGCTGGGCGTTGTACTCCACCTTTTCCTGGCCGTAAAAGGTCATGGTATTGTTGGCCCGCATACCGGCGTGTTCCACAAAATCACCGGTCTGGACAAACATACCGCCGCTGCCGCAGGCCGGGTCCAACAACACGCCCCGGGTCGGCTCCAGCACATTGACGATCATCTTGACCAGAGATTTGGGAGTAAAGAATACACCGTCATCCTGGGCGATGTTCTTCGCAAATTTATTGAGGAAGTATTCATAGATGCGGCCCACGATATCGCCGCCCACCTCGTCCAGGGCGCTGTTATTAAAGATCCGCAGCAGCTCGGCCAGCAGTTCGTCGGAAAACATGGTGTAATCCTTTGGCAGGACGCCGGAAAGCTGCTCACTCTGCTGCTCCACCAGCTCCATGGCGTTGTTTACCACTTCGCCCAGGCTGTTCATCACTTCTCCGTTTATATTGGTCAGACCGGCCGCAGAGATGTTTTCCGGCAGTTCCACCAGATAGGCATATTGGGCCTCTCGGGGCAAAAACAGCGCACTGCGGGAAATGAAATCTCCAGCCTCTACAGGCAGGACGCGCCCACCACGAACCGGGCGGTTTTTTAGAATCTCCGCCTCCACCAGCTTAAACCGGCTATAGGCATACCGCAGGAAAATCAATCCCAAAACGGGCATACAGTATTGGTTGGAGGTCAGCTTGGAACCTGCCCGCAGCAGATCGGCAGATTCCCACAGTTCGGATTCTAATTTGCGAATGTTAATCATGGTTGTCTCCTGACTTTAATATTGTTGCTATCATTATATATCATCCAAGGCGTTGTGGCAAAGACAAACTACAAAATCTGACAATTTATCATTCATAGCAAACAGAGCAGCAGGGCTACGGCTCCCCTGCTGCTCTGCTTGCTATATCTGATTATTGAATCTCCTGCTCCAGTGCATCAAACTCCGGCGTGGAGAAAAATTCTCCCAATGTCATACCCAAGCCATCGCACAGTTTCTTGATGGTCACAATGGAGATATCCTTTCGTCGTTCATCCAACATACTATACACCGTAGACGGTGTCACACCGGCCAGATTGGCCAGTTCATTGGGCCGGATGCCCCGTTCTGCACAGATTTGCTGGAACCGATCCACCACTGCCTGTTTTACGATCATACCTCGCTCACCTCGGTATGATAGTATCTGTTTCTTCGACAGTGCGTATACGCAGTTGCGTATTTCCCGTAAGAATGTTACTATATACGCAGATGCGTATATAGAGGAGTGTATTCTTATGAATCCTGTCTGCTGCACTTTTTTTGGACACCGGGACTGTCCTGCTTCCATCGCAGTTCCGTTACGAACCACGCTGATTCAGTTGATTGAGCACCATCATGTACACACTTTTTATGTTGGTAACCATGGGGCATTTGACCGAATTGTATATTCCGTTCTGCAAGAATTGTCTGAGCAATACCCATATATCTCCTATTATGTTGTTTTAGCCTATCTACCCACTAAATCGTCCGATATGCAAGTGGTCAATACAATATATCCAGAAGGAATCGAATTAGCCCCAAGGCGTTTTGCAATCCCATATCGAAATCGCTGGATGCTAAATCATAGCGATATTGTCGTAACGTATGTGCGACACAGTTGGGGAGGCGCTGCACGATTTGCCGATATGGCAATCCAGCAGAAAAAGAAAGTAATTGCGTTGTAACACATCTGTTATCCTCAATAGAGCTCTCGACAAATTTGGGGTTTCTCCATTGCAAAATTATCCATTTAATTTTATAATATTTCCAAATCCCGGAAAGGTAATGATATCTATGGCAAGTCTAATCTCATATGGGCAGGAAATACACAGTATTTTTCAACTACTGGGAACCAAAGAAAACGATATCACCTTGAGCCTTTCCTGGGCTTTAGCAAACTGTCCCGCATTTCTCAACACTGTTGTATCTGCTGTCACTGGCGTCGTCCCCTTCGCAGAGAATGTTGCTATTCTCAATCAACAATTCGACAGTGAACAAGGGATCACCGATATTGAAATTACTGACTATCAGACCTTCCATATCATTTTCGAGGCAAAACGTGGCTGGAATCTTCCAGACGCCGATCAATTGACAAAATATTCACTTCGCAACGCTTTTACTCAGACTGCCTATGCCTATAAACACATCGTCACTCTGTCGGAATGCAGCCAGACTTACGTTCTGGCCCATCTCCCCTTCCATTCGGTCAATTCCATTCCAGTCTCCCACCTGTCCTATCGTGAAATCTATGAGATGGCTCAGGCGGCATACGTCGGCTCTAATCACGAGCAAAAACATCTGTTGCTGGCCTTGTGCGAATATCTTCGAGGAGTGATGACAATGCAAAAGCTGGAATCCAATATGGTTTATGTCGTGGCTCTCAGTACGCAGAATCCAGATGGTTGCCCGCTCACCTGGATCGATATCGTTTTGCAGCATCAGAAGTATTTCTGCCCCATGGGGGTCAACGGCTGGCCCAAAGATCCACCCAATTATATTGCATTTCGTTATCATGGACAGTTGCAATCCATTCATCACATCGAAAGCTATACAGTCAGCCGCAATATGCACAATGAAATCCCGGAGATGCCCGATGAAGTATGGGATACCGACCACTTTATTTATCGGTTGGGACCTGCCATTGTGCCCAGTAAGATAGTAAAAACCAGAAAAATATTTCGTAATGGTCGTGTTTGGGCAATGCTGGATACTCTATTGACTTGCGATACTATTAGTGAGGCCCGGGATCTGACACATGTTAGATTGGGAATATAAATGGATAATGCCACGCTTCGTTGAAACAAAATTGATGGATATTCTACGACTCACAACTATGTGATCACTAATATTTACAACATATATGCCTACCGTCAGCGACAGCGAATAAAATACTTTTAGAGTAGTATCAGCAGGAAGACTACTTAATGGTTGTAACAGCGGTCATTGGATATACAAATAATCCGTTTCTTTAGCTTATTTATTAATTTGACCACCGTTACAATAGAGGGTTACAAAGGAGAAAATACAATGACTTATAATAGCACAACACACTGGACAATTGCCGATGAAAATGTGAAATGTGGATTATTACTGTTTGCCCAGTCTTTAGAAGAATTACTATCAATTCATAGCCACGATTCACATAAAGTGCCAGCATTAAACTTTCACCATATTTGCTTTGAAATTTCACACACAATCGATTTAATCGAAACTGATGTTTTGGAGAAGGGGAATCTCATTCCTCTCATAGCTGAAATGCGGACCTTATTTCACCAAGATTGGGTTGCCCAAAAATTCCTTGGTAGTGACTTTGAAGCTATATTCTTTAATAAAAATAGCAACGGCGATTATGAAAAAAAGCCTCTCAAAATAGAAAATAGTAAAGATATCGATGCAGTTCTTCCACAGCTAAAAAAGAAAATTCGGTTTATTATTGGTGAGTTGGAGCGTAAAAATCAGTATTATCTTGAGTTAATAAATGAATCGAAAAAACAAATTAAAGATTGTGGAAATGATTTAGAAAAACTAGAATTTTTGTTGAGCCTAACAAAGATTATTGCATCCGAATTAATTAACCAAGGATTCAATCAATCATATATATACGATTGCATAAATCAAACATTTTTTAGCCCTCAGTATCATGTGGATAGCTTGGAGTCAGTAGATAAGTTTTTCAACTATTTTTCTTCCTCGCAGCGTAAATATTCCGTATACCTTCCAATTAATAGCATAAAACAAAAAAAGGCTTTGGATGATTATGGCGTATTTAAGTTTGCTGAAAATGTCTATGAAATGTTCAATTCATCAATTCCATATATACTCAAATATGAATGTGAAGCAAGCGACCCTTATAATGCACGAGAAAATACACTTGATCTGATCAATTTTTGCTTAGCAGTTAATCAATTTATTAAGCATAATAAGTATGATTTCTATCCAAGATATGCGGAAGTTTTGGATAAGGAAAGCTGTCAGGTTACTTCTATTCAAAAGCCAGAACCAGCGATTGTACGAGGGAATACAAATGCTGTAGAAATTGAATTAAATGACCTTTTACAAACTTGTTTTGATTTAGGTGTAAGTATATTTCAAATATTGCAGTTACACTCTGCAGCAATAACTTCTAAAAATCCTAGTAATCAGTTAATTAACCTTTGGACAGCTATGGAAGTGGCTGTCCCAGTCATACGCAAGGATGGCTTAAGTCGAATAAACCAAATAAGTAATGTTCTTACTTCAATTTTAAGTGAAAACTACTTTGCGACATTAATTCACCAATTACTTTTAGATATAAAGGCAGCTGATAGTACACTGTTGGACAATATAAATGGCATTGAATATGATGGTTCCTTAGAACTAAAACTCTCAGCAATTATCGTTCTTCAAAAATATACTGATACTTTTGAAGAAATAAGCACAAAATTATCGCAGTCAGTTCCTTTATTAGCATGTAGAATGCAATGTTATAAGAATAGATGGTCAACTACACAAAAGTTAAAAGAGTCATATCGTGCTCATGTCGAACGTTTATCACAGCAGATAATGCGTATCTACCGCACAAGAAATATGCTTGTCCATGACGGTTCTTCTTTACTATACTCAGATTACGTACTACAAAATTTACAGGTTGATTGCATAATGAAGTTGGACACTTGAGAAAAGAAAATCCATAGTGATT
>ERZ1643251.4917-NODE-4917-length-11294-cov-14.598274_pt1 | contig 11294 bp, 13 predicted proteins | sample MGYA00579261_ERZ1643251 | MGnify/ENA primary metagenome ERZ1643251 (study PRJEB29033, sample SAMEA4952267) | chicken gut metagenome | biome: Broiler Chicken; feature: Gastrointestinal Tract; material: Caecum | place: Ireland | collected 2018 | study: Broiler... | reverse complement strand
TTATACCATCTTTTTGTCCCATTCCCTGCTGTCTTAACAATCGATTCGACCGCAGGTTTCTCCATAAATCATCCTCCTTGCGGGAAATTTGCATCCTGCCGTAAGCAGCACACCACACGCTTACAGCAAGTACTTTTGATGATAGCGGTCAATTATGAATAAACTATTAATATTTAAATTTATTCATATAAGCTTTACGATATTGGAAACGCTTAGATTATCGGATTGGCCGTTTACTGGCTATGTTGGAAAAGCAAGCCGTCACAGATTTTGACACGAACGCTTGAATTTAGGGGAACATTGCAGTATGATGATACCATAGTTTTGACTGTGGAGGGTAACACATTGTCTCAAATATTAGAAGATATCAGCCTTTGTTTACAACAGGGCCGCGCGACTGCTGTCAAAGAACATATTTCGCGGGCCATTCAGGAGGGACTGACAGCCGGCGAAATTCTCGAAGGCGGTCTTTTGGCAGGCATGGGAGTAATCGGCGAAAAATTCAAAGCCAATAAAGTCTTTATTCCTGAAGTCATGATTGCCGCGCGCGCTATGAACGCCGGACTTGAATTGTTAAAACCGCTGTTGGCTGCCGCCGGCGGCCAACAGCGCGGCACTGTCGTGCTTGGAACAGTCAAGGGTGACCGACATGATATTGGAAAAAATTTGGTAAAAATGATGCTCGAAGGCAAGGGGCTGAAGGTTGTCGATCTTGGCGTAGATGTCCCCGCAGCCCGTTATCTTGCAGCTGCGGATGAGCATCAGGCCGATATCATCGCCTGTTCGGCCTTGCTGACCACCACCATGAATGAAATGCGAAATGTGGTCAGCCTTGTTAATGAATCTCCGCTTAAGGGCAATGTACGCGTCATGATCGGCGGCGCGCCGGTTACGCAGAGCTTTTGCGATGAAATCGGGGCGGACAGCTATACGCCTGACGCAGCCACTTGTGCGGAAGTTGCGCTTGGGTTCTGCCAAAAGTAGTTTGCAAGCGCACATCGTATGATTTTATTATAAATGAAAAGACACCGCTGTTTCCAGCGGTGTCTTTTTCAATAATTATTGTAATTTTTTTCCTTCAAATAAAACGCGTTTTTTCAAATCCTCCATCAGTGCCGAAAACTGCGGCAAATCGAGAGATTGCGCGCCATCACACAGCGCGTTTGCCGGGTCGTTGTGCACCTCGACCATTAAACCGTCCGCACCAGCCGCAACAACAGTACGCGCCAGCGGCGGCACCAGCCATGCGTGTCCTGTCGCGTGGCTCGGATCGACAATCACAGGCAGATGAGTCAACCGCTTGAGCAGCGGGATCGCGGAGATATCAAGCGTGTTGCGCGTCATTGTTTCAAATGTCCGCACGCCGCGCTCACATAAAATTACCTTTTGATTACCGCCGGACAAAATATATTCGGCTGACATCAGCCATTCCTCCACCGTATTTGCAAGACCGCGCTTAAGCAGGATCGGCTTATTGCAATGGCCCAGCTCACGCAGCAGATCAAAATTCTGCATATTGCGCGCACCCACTTGAATAACGTCGACTTCGGAAAACAGATCGAGGCAATCTGCATTCATGATTTCTGTGACGATTGGCAGTCCGGTTTCATGTTTGGCCTCTAAAAGCAGGCGTATTCCATCGGCATGCAGCCCCTGAAACGCATACGGCGAGGTGCGCGGTTTAAAGGCCCCGCCGCGCAGAAGCGTGGCGCCGCTCGCTTTGACCGACTGCGCGACACGGATGATCTGTTCCTCGCTCTCCACCGAACATGGCCCGGCGATCACCTGAAACAGTCCCTCCCCAATGGTCACATCCCCGGCTGTGACATGAGTATCCTGCGGATGTATTTTTCGATTGACTGCCTTATAAGGCTCACTGATGCGTTTGGCGCTTTCAACTATGTCAATTGTGGCAATATAATCCGCGTCAAGGCGGGAGGTATCGCCGATCAAACCAATGATCGTATGCTGTGTACCTTCGCTGACATTGGTTGCAAACCCCTTGGCATGGAATGAATCGAGCAATTCCTGCACCTTTTGCGGTGCGGGATTCGGTTTTAATACAAGAATCATTTGAATCCCTCTTTTTCAGTTTAAAGCTTTTAACTATTAAAGTATAGCGCGTCGTACCGGCTTTGTCAAGCAGAGCGCCGGCGCCATACAATATAGGAGAAACGATTTGGGAGGGATCTTAGTGTCCAACAGTGTGCAAGCTGCATCTGCGCGCAATTTCAATTCCATCTTTCTTGGGCTTGGACTTTTGCTCGTGATCTGTGTTCTTATCCTGCCGTTGCTTGCAGGAACGCGAAACGCATTTCGATAAACAAATCCGGCTGGGAGAAAAGCATCGCTTTCCCCTCAGCCGGATATCTCCGTTTTTCTTTCAGCCGACTGCCCAGAAATAAGACCGTCTATTCATCGCCTAACAGCTATTTTCCTGCGTGTTTGCCCACTTGCGGGCAGGCGCATTTTGAACAAACGGCCCCGCGCTGCGGACGGCGCAGAGCCGTTTGTTTATCGGCGCGACGGCAGATAAAGTCCGGTCGCATCTGTTTTCGCGGCTGTCTCCTTCGGTTCCGCCGTCGACGCGGGCTTTGAAACAGATGCCAAATCGACCTCTTTTTCCGCTAGAATATAAGTGCCTGGCGTGCGGGTACGTACAGTAAAGATCGTATCCCCGGAATCATTCTCGCCCACTGTGAAATAAGAGGAAACATCCTCAAGCGTTCCATTCGAGATGCGGTAAAATACCACGTCCTTTGGGTTGATAGCCGCGTCACCGTCGGCGTCAAACGGATTATAGATCACAATGGCCGGCACCGTTGTAGATGGTATGGAGGGGTTGATCTCAAACGCATACAAAAACGCGTTCTGATCATCAAACAGATCGGCGAATGCGCAATCGTCCCAGTCGGTTGACAGGCCCGCATAAAAATTGTCAGGATCGGAATCAGCCATATATTGCAGCTTGGCCTGCGTTTCAGACCCGCTTTCAAATGTGACGACGTTCATCTCATTGGCGGTCGATTTGACAACACCTCCGCTCGCAAATGCCGCAGTACTTAGGGAAAGCGCCGCCAAAAGCGCCGTGGCTGTGCAAAGAAGCTTTTTCATATCTGGAAGTGATCCTCCTGTTCATTGTTAAAATATTCCGCTGTGTTCAGTATAACGGGATATTGTGAACAAAACATGAAATATAAAACTTTTTTATAAAAAACAAGCGGCCGGGTTTAAATATGTGTACGCGCAACCTCTCCATGTTCTGCATAGGATAGGGCGGGAGGCGATGCCATGGCGATGAATCAGAATGGGCGGCCACAGGGTGGAATGCAGCGCCCAAGCGGCAACCGTCCAATGATGCAGGGGCGTTCCATGCAGGGAAGACGCCCTGTACAGGGACGTCCTATGGGGAACGGATCTATGCAGCGTACAAATAATACATCGCGTCAGCCGGGCGTACTCGGCAGACTGATCAACACAAGCGACCCCATCGGTTCTATCAGCAAAATTGTCAATATCTTAAAGATCCTGGGCTAACAAATTGAGCGGGAACGATATAGCTTGAGCTAAACCGTTCCCGCTTTTCGCGCGTCATACAGAAAAGCCGCCGTTGTCTGCTGTGGAACGGGAACAATTTCCGGATAGTTCGCAAATAGCCAGAGCATTCAAAGAAAAATACGCAGGAAGCATTTCGGATTTCTAAGTTTTTTTAATGCGGTTTTTACTGCCGTTTGCTGAAAAAGACGGTGGTTTCACACTCTTGTCGACGCACTCCAAGCCCCAGGCATTGCATCCGATGTGCAAGCGTGTTAAAATAAGTGACGAAAAGGATACGGATCGTTTCCGTACGATCATTCAAGGTGAGGTTTCGGCATGATCTTTAAGCGGTATGGTTTGATCGCGCACCGCGGCCTGCATGACCGTGCGCGTGGAGTCCCTGAAAATTCGCTCCCCGCTTTCGAATGCGCTGTCGCGGGTGGATATGCGATTGAATTGGATATTCATCTGACAAAGGATGGACAGGCGGTTGTCTTTCATGACGACACACTTATGCGGATGACCGGCAAAAGCGGCAACATTAAAGACCGCACATACGCCGAGCTGCAAACACTGGCGCTAGATGGAACAAACTGCCGCATTCCCTTGTTTCAGGATGTCCTGACTTATGTGGGCGGACGCGTCCCACTGCTGATCGAACTGAAAAACAAGGGATTTCCAGGCGCTTTGGAACAGACGTTCATTCGGCTTATACGCGGCTATCGAGGTCCGTATATCGTGGAGTCATTCAACCCGCTTACGATCTGGTGGCTGCGCCGGCATGCGCCCCAGATTATCCGCGGACAGCTTGCCTGCATGGAATATGACGGGATGCGCCCGGGGCTTCGCACCTTTATTTTGAGCCGGATGCTGTTTAACTGTATTGCACGGCCGCATTTTATTTCGTACCGCCTGAGCGATATTACAGAGCGCCTCTCTAAAAAATGCAGGCGCCAACGTATTCCGCTTTTATGCTGGACTGTGCGTAAAAAGGATGAATTTGATAAAGCCCGCCGTCTATGCGACGGCGCTATTTTCGAGCAGATCCGTCCAACCCTCCGATCTTTTTAAAAGCTGTATCAATTGGGAGAAGTACATGGATTGACGGAAAAACTTCTTGTCTGACAAGGAAGGAAAGCGCAGAAATCCTGACGGATTTCAAGCTTTTCTGACGCAGTTCAGACGGGGAATTTTCCGCCAAGGCGTATGCGTCCCCCATTGGTACGGTTTCTTGAAAGTACAGCCTGAATCAGCAGCAAAAAAAGTACCCTCCACGCCGGCATGTGCCGGCGCAGGGGGTACTTTTATTCAGTTGCGCATATCAAGCACAACCGCGCCATAGCCGACCGGACGTGTCAAAAAAACGCCCTCCGCCAGCCCATAAAGTTTACGCAGGCAGTGTTTCGCCTGCCCGCGCGATGTAAAAAGACCAAAAACTGCCGATCCGCTTCCCGTCATCATAGCTCCTAATGCGCCGCAGGCCAACATGACTGCGCGGATTTCTTCAATTGCAGGCAGCTCGGCAACCTCGCTGAGTACATTATACATCCCTTTTGCCAGCCCTTGCAGATCTGCCTGCTCTAAGCAATGCACAAGACGATCCGTATCAGGGCGGCGGCGCGCGCCGCTGCGGTCATACCTGCGATAGCTTTCAGCCGTTGAAATACCGGCCGCTGGCTTCGCAATCAAAATATGGCATGGCGGAAGCGCAGGCAATATGGAGAATTCTTCCCCAACACCGCGTGCACGGCGCGTTCCGCCCATAATACAAAACGGTACATCCGCGCCGACTGTCAAGCCAAGTCCACAAAGCGTCTCCACATCCGCGCCAACGTCCAACAGGCCGTTTAATCCCACCAGTACGCCGGCAGCGTCCGCACTTCCTCCGGCAAGTCCCGCTTCTGACGGAATTCGTTTTTGGATATCGATGGAAATCGCTGTATCCGGCCGGCCGAACCGCTCAAAAAAACGGCTGGCTGCAATATGCGCATAATTTGTTTCATCACAGGGGATGCGCGGCTGATTGCATGATATGTAGAGGCCCTGCCCACTCATACGAGAAATTGTAACCGTATCGCACAGGCCAACCGACTGCATCACGGTATCAATATTGTGATACCCATTTTCGCGTATGCCTGTGATATCCAATGAAAGGTTAATTTTTGCAGGTGCATCGACCACAATCGATTTCATCCGCAAGCCCCCATTTCCTATGACTGTATGTCCAGTGTACCACAGCGGCAAGCCCTTTCGCGCTTGCCTGGCGCAAAGCGGCAGCCAAACCGGCAAAGTCGGTTTCGGCTGCAAGCGGCAAAACCGTTTGCCTTGTACATATTGTACCACAGGCTGGTCCAATTGGAAAGACTTATCTTGATTTGGAAAACAAATGAAACAGCTTTACTGTATGCACATCAATTGCACGCACCGGACACATCTCCTGACAGCAAAAGCAATGGATGCAATTGGACAGGTTGATTTTTGCTTTTTTGTTTTTGATCTGGATCGTCTTTGCCGGACAACTTTCCGCGCAGCGGCCACAGCCCACGCAATCGCGCGGTCGCACATGCGGACGAGGCGCAAGCTTTGGTTGAATCCGGCGAACCAAAACAGCGAGCGGCGCCGGAATATTATTTGTGAAGTCGAGCCGTTTAGAATCAGGCGGCAAAAAATCATCGAAGGGCGGCGGCAGAGTGTCGCCCAGGACAACCGCCTGCGACCAATCACACGGGCATAAGCCGCGTCCGATTGCATCGGCGACTGTGGGCACATAACGCGGCGTCAGGCCAATCAGATGCGCCATTACAAGATCAAGCGCATACAGCCCGTCGAACCGCGCTGCCGCAGTAAAGCCCAGCGGCCGCGCGCGGCCGCCGGTTGGACCGTTTCCCTCCATTGCCATCACCGCATCCACAATCGTCAAAGCCGGCCGCACCAACAGCGACAGGTCGATCAGCATCCGCGCAAATGCATCCGTATCCGGAAAGCGGTAATGAAGCTGGGGCTTGAGCAGCCCCGGAATACATCCAAACAGATTTTTTACTCCGCAGGAAAGCATGGTCATGCAATGAGTCTTCAATTTACACAGATTGATCACGCAGTCTGCGTCCGCCACCGGGTCAATGATATCAAATGTACGGCAAAGAGCTGCATCCGCTCCGCGCAGTTCCCGTGAACCGACCGCAGTGTTCAGCTTGACGCCGTATTGTTTTGCCACGGTTTCCATACCCGTCGCCGCATAGGCCGCCGCCAAAAGCTGCGGCGTATACAGTCCTCCCGGGCTATCGGCGATGGTGATATCGCGCACGCCCATCGCCTGAAGCTGGCGTACAACCGCTTCAACAATCGCAGGATGTGTTGTGGCGGCACGCTCCGGGCCGCAGCGCATAATCAAATTTGGTTTGATTACCACGCGCGCATCCGGCGCGATCTGAATATTTAACAGTTCAAAATGGCGCTGTATCGCACTTTGCAGATCCGTTTCGTTGTAACTGTCTGTGTGGAGAAATGAAAGCTCAGACATGGTACGTCTCCTTTGGGCAGGGCGGCGCGGCCCCGCGCGCTTTGCGCGCGGGAAGCGCGAAGGCTCCGCCCGGTCATTATGGCGCTTGGCCAAACCCGCTGCGTTGATGTTTGTATCAACGGCAAATAATAGTATCCCGTCAAGGCGGGGCCTTCGCGCCGGCGCTGTCCCTTTGGGACAGCGCGCCGCGCCGCCTCCCCATCTCCGATAAACGTATCAGATCACCGTCGCACTGTCGACGCCTGAACGTGCGATCGCAACCGGTACATCGCCGCAGGCCGAGCGTGCGAGGCCGGCAAGGTACGGCACGACAAGGTTTTCCGTACCGAAATGGCCCGCATCGATCAGCGTAATACCACGGTGCACAGCGTCAAGCATAACGTCATGCTTGACATCACCTGTTACAAGCGCCTGACAACCTTTTTCTACCGCCGCGTCAAGCAGACTGCCGCCCGAGCCTCCGCAAACTGCGACGCGTTCAACCACCCGGCCGCCGTCACAATAACGCACTGCCGATAGATCCAGCATCCGTTTGACATAATAAGCGAATTCCGGCGGAGCCATCCCGCGTTCCAACATGCCGGCGCGTCCCATCCCATCGGGAGCACGCGTCAGCTCCAACACCTCGATTTCGTTCAGCGCGAGCTTTTGTGCAAGCAGATCATTGACACCGCCTTTTGCTATGTCAAGATTTGTATGTGCGCTGATTACAGAGATTCCTGCACGAACCAGTTTCCACACAAGCGTATCGGATGTGACTCGTTTCATCGCATGAAAAATCACCGGATGATGTGTCACAATCAGATTCGCGCCGCGCGATATGGCCTCGCCGATCACACTGTCCGTCACATCAAGCGCCGCCAGCACGCCGCGCACCTGTTCATTTGGATCGCCGACCAGTAAGCCGGGATTATCAAAATCCAGCGCCAGTGTAAAATCTGCCGCCGCGTCAATCGCATCGTAAACCATTTGAACGGTTGCCATTTATCTTCCTCCCTGTTCCAAGCGCTTCATCAGCGCCTCGTATCGCTCCAGGCGCATATGCGAGGCAGCGGCTTTTTTTAATCCCTCATACTGCTCCCGCACAAGCCGCGCCGCCTTGGCGATATACCGGCGCGCTGCCGGGCTATGATCATCAAGCAGCAGACCGCACAACGCGAACGCATCATCCACCTCGCACGGCGGCGCGCCGGTATAAGCCGCCTGCATAACGGTGTATGGAAAATCACCCGATACAACGGCGGTTTCCCTTAAAAGCGCAAAACCATTTTGATACAGGCTGCGCCGCAGTCGATCCGCCTTTGTCATCGGCTGTAAAATAAAGCGCAGCTTGTGATCGCGTGTCCAAGGCTGCGCATTGATCACTCCCCAGATGGTTTCACCGCCCATACCGGCAATTACAATATCCTCAACCTCGCCCGCCTGAAGTCCCATGAGCCCATCGCAGCAGATTAAGCCAACCCGATCGCGCACTCCATATTCAGACAATGTAAAAGCCGCCTTTGCAAGCGGCTTTTTATGGATATCGCATGCATATCCGCCGGGAATCTGCCCGCTGGCTGCAAGCCAGGCGATCAGATAGCCGTGGTCGCAGCCGATATCAGCACAGCGCACACCGCGGCGCACAAGCGCCGCGGCCGCTGCCAGCCGTGCGTCCAACTTCGGCAGACTGCGCATCAGAGGGCCGTCCCGTTGAGCTGCTCCAGCAGGCGCGCACAGTCCGCACCATGTACCTCACAGGCTTGCTCGATTGTCTCGCCGCGCGAGGATGGGCAGCCCAGGCAATGCATCCCCATCTCCAAAAAATAGCGCGCCAGGGATTCGTCATTGTCAAGTACTTCGCCAACCAGAGAATCCTTTGTATACTTCATTATTTTTCCTCCGTTCTATTTCATTCCAGGAGTCTGCGTCAAACTCCGCCTGCACAAAAAATTTATGGCCGTGTATACAGGTTGAGCCGATGGTCCTCTAAAAATGCGCTGCAGGATGGATTTCCTTCCGCACGGCGAACAACGCCTTCCGTCAGATCATACAGGGAAGACCAAACTGTATCCGCACCCATGGCGCTGTCATATTGGCAGAGAAATCCGATCCTTCCGGACAACAGCGACTCGGCAAATTCGGGGGTATATGGCGCGCCAGTTTGGAAAGCGTTTCGAAGCGTTTCATACCGGCGTTTGGAAAACCAATCGTCCGCATCAGCCGGCTGATAAATCTGCATATCCGGATTGTTAAAGTGGTTTGTCGTAAACACAAACGGTTTGTTGGGATGCGGCCGAATCACTGAAATGCGCTCACAATTGCATTCCACCGCGGCCAGTTCGCCGCTTTGATCGGCAAGGATCAACACCTGTGCCGAAGCGATTGGCAGCCGGCACAGCATCGCAAGCGCCTCGCGGGTGCTGGCGCACGTCTCAAGCAGGCAGCGCACGAGCATTCCCGCTCCAAAGCCCGGTTTTTGGCGGATTGGGCATATAAAGGTCATACCGACAGCCAATCCGCATTCGTTGACGTCATCCTCAATTTCTGTCCAGGCCGTCGTGTTGCCGATAAAAGCATATGCGTGTTCCAGTGTGTAAAAGGCGCTGTCACAAAATGGCGCGATGCCGGCAAAGAAATCGCTGTTTCTGCCAAGCATTGTTTTTCCATCCGCACAAAATGCAAAGCAGGAACAGTGAATTTGTGGCGCAAAACTGTACATCGAAAGCAAAAACGTTGCGACCGTGTCACGATCCAAGCCCGCTCCATCCGCCATTCCCCAAATCTCGTCGAGAACGGCCGGATAAAACGTCTCATACAGCGGGATGCTGGCGCGTGTAAACGCCAGCCGCGCTTTTGACTGCCGAAAATGAACGAATGGATCGATTCCCTGCTCCCGCAGAGCCTGTCCATAAGACAGTCCTGCTTCATAATGCGTACCGCTCCATCTGGAATGAATCATAAAACGCTCTCCTTTGTCAAAATGAGAGCTGATATCAACTCATGCATAGAGCGTACCCGATTAAAAATTTTATGTCAATGAACAAACTGTGAACAATTGCAGCCGTCAGCCCTTTTCTGCAAAAAAGCCGCCGTTTGTTTAAACGGCGGCTTTGAAAGGCTGAACCAGAAAAAATTACTGGTTTTCCTTCATCTTGGCAAAGCACTCGGAACAATAGACCGGACGGTCTTCACGCGGCTGGAACGGAACCTTGGCTTCGCAGCCGCAGTTGGCGCAGACAGCGGTGAACATTTCCCTCTGGGGCCTGGCGTTGTTCTTACGGGCATCGCGGCAGGCTTTGCAGCGCTGCGGCTCATTGACAAAGCCGCGCTCGGCGTAGAACTCCTGCTCGCCAGCGGTGAAAACAAACTCGGATCCGCACTCTTTGCATGTTAATGTTTTGTCTGTGTACATTTTGGTTACCTCGCTTAAATTTTTGGATTTACCCGCTGGACTGAGTGGACCGAGATTGAAAACCAAGCTCTGCCAATGGCGCCAAAGGGTATTATATGCAATCCCTCTCGGGACTGTCACGAAAAAGGGGCGCGGACACGTCAGTCTAAGGTAAATACGTTCCGCAGCTTTCGCCGCACTCTTTGCAAGGCGTTGTCAACAGCTTTTGTAGAGGAACCGAGTTGCCTGGACATCTCCTCATAGGAGTAGGAGCTGAGATACAATCTTAATACCTGCCGTTCAAATGGGGACAAAAGGTTTTCAATCCGCCGGTTGCGTGCAGCAGATTCCTCGCTTGCAATCACCAGCTTCTCTGGATCCGTCTCCGGCGAAACCGCAGCGAGCAAATCCTCTGGAATCTCCCGCCCGCTGAGTGAAAGGTAACTGCGCATCGGCGCGTTTTTGTCGCGCATGTGCGCTGTCACCGCACTGAGCATCTTGTTGTTGACACAAACAGCCGCAAACGTCCGAAAACTGCCGGCTGTGTCCTCCCGATAATTGCGCACCGCCTTCAGCAGTGCGATCATACCTTCCTGGTAGACATCGTCAACATCCATAACGCCCCGCGCATAGGCGCGTGCACGCATACAAACAAGCGGTGTGTAACGCTCTATCAAATCAGCCAGCGCCTCGTCGTCGCCGTTTTTAGCGCGTTGGGCCAAGGTTTCGTCGGCAACGGCAAAAGACGCCGATATCGCCCGATTTGTCATAGCCGTCTTACTCCTCCGCACGCCTGTCGCGACCAACCGAATTGATAGAAATATTATATCCTGCGCGGGACATTTTGTCAAGCTTATAAAAAAA
>ERZ1643251.4914-NODE-4914-length-11301-cov-13.975814_pt1 | contig 11301 bp, 18 predicted proteins | sample MGYA00579261_ERZ1643251 | MGnify/ENA primary metagenome ERZ1643251 (study PRJEB29033, sample SAMEA4952267) | chicken gut metagenome | biome: Broiler Chicken; feature: Gastrointestinal Tract; material: Caecum | place: Ireland | collected 2018 | study: Broiler... | reverse complement strand
TATCAGGAAACAACATAGATGCTGAATATGAATCTACAACAAATGCTTTAGATGCTATCAAGGCAGCTATTGCATTACTTCCAAAAAGAAAAAGAGCAGGTGCCAAAATTTATATGGCAGAAGATATTGCATTAGATATAGCATTTATGAAAGATGATAACGGTGCATATTTAAATAACCCTGTTAATGGAGTTGCATTAAATACAGTTGCAAGATTTCCAGTTGAAGTTGATCCATTCTTAAAAGACGGAGACTTCATTATTGGCAATGCTAGATGGTATAAAATGAACTTTAACGAAAACTTAAGTGTCTCAAAAGACGTTATTGGACGTTCAAGAGTAAACGACTATACAGGTTACTGTGTAGTTGGTGGAGCTCCAGTTCCAAATTCATTTGTTTATGGACACAAAGCAGCAGGAGTTTAGAAGAATAGGAGGACTATATGGACACTTTGTTAAAGCTAGTTAAGCAATGTTTAAGTATTGTTGAAACAGCTACATTAAAAGATGAAGAAATAAAAATGTGGATACAAGCGGGAATAGCAGATTTGACAAGACAAGGAATTGTAGCATCAGAAACTACAGAAGACAGTCTAGTACAATCTGCTATTGTTATGTTTGTTAAAGCAAATTTCGGAAATGTAGATATAAAAGAAAAAGAATTAGCACAAAGAACATATAGTCTTCTATGTGCTAATTTAGGTTTATCTGAAAAGTATAAGGAGAGTGATAGTAATGCGTGACGTAAGTTGTAAGTTGCTATCTACTAAAATTCAAGAAGATAGTATAGGTGTACAAAAAGAAGTCCAGACAGAGGTAGAAATTCCAATAATAAAAGTTGAAGAAGTCTACGCAAATGAGTTCTATGAAGCGAATGAGCAAGGTTTTAAACCAACTTTAAGGTTACGAATTAGTTCTTTAAATTACAACAACGAAAAAGAGTTAGTCTATATGGGAGTTACTTACTCAATTATAAGAGCAACAGAACCTTATGCAGATGAGACTGTTCTAGTATGTGAAAGGAAAGTAAAAAATGTCTGATACTGTAAAGCCTGAAGATTTAGAAAAGTCTTTAATGGACTATCTTGAAAATTATGTTGAAGATATAGAAGAAGACGTTGAAGATACTGTTACTGAAGTAGTAAAAGAAGCAAAACAAGAGCTAATTCAGACAAGTCCAAGAAGCGGAATAGCAAGAAAGACTAAGTATTACAAAGGTTGGGCTATAAAAAATGGTGGTAGAACACGAAAAAAACATTATTATGGCAAAACCATATGGAATAAAACTAACTACCAACTAACTCATTTGTTAGAATTTGGACATGCTACTAGAAATGGTGGCAGGACTAGTCCACAGCCACATATTAGAAAAGTTGAAGAAAAATATGGAACACAATTTGCAGATTTGCTAGAGAAAAAAATAAGGAGGAGTTCAAAATGACATTAGAAGAATTAAAAACGCGATGCAAAAATGCAGGTTTTAAATATGCTTATGGATCATTTAAAAAGCCAACAAAACCTCCACACTTAATAGCAATAACTGTAGACACAGATAACTTTATGGCAGACAATAAAGTTTATTATGGAAATACACCTATTCAATTAGATTATACTTATACAGATAAGAACGAAGAAGAACAAAACAAAATAGAAAAAGAAATTCTCGGAGACATTCCGTGGAATAAAACAGAAGAAACTTATTTGCAAGACGAAGGAGTCTGGCAAGTAAGTTATTTTTTTGAAATTTAAAGGAGGAAATCAAAATGTCAGACACAAATAATAAAGTAAAATTTGGTTTAAGCAATGTACATATTGCGAAAATTACAGAAACAGATGGAGCTATAACATATGGAACTCCATTTCCAATGCCTGGAGCAGTTAGCTTAACAGCAGAGCCAGAAGGAGAAACAACACCCTTTTATGCAGATAATATTCAATATTATGTTGCAGTTTCCAACAATGGTTACACAGGAGATTTAGAAATTGCAATGACAGTAAAAGAGTTTTTAACACAAATATTAGGACAACAAGAAGATACAAATGGAGCAATATTTGAAAGTTCTGACGATGTTAATGCTAGATTTGCACTAATGGGAGAAATTGAAGGCGATGCAAAGAAAAGAAGATTTGTATACTATGATTGTACTGCTACTAGACCAAGTGCAGAGATGAATACAATTGAAGATACTAAAGAACCACAAACAGATACAATCTCTATCACGATGACACCTAGAAGCACAGACCATGTTATAAAAGCAGTTATTGAACCAAACGAAACAAATCAAGACGTATATAATGAGTTCTTTGATGCAGTTTATGAAAAAAATGCTCAAGCAAGCGTTTAGGAGGTAAGTTATGAAACAAATAGTAATTGAAGACAATAACTATGATATAGATTGCAATGCGTTAACATTTATTCTACATAAAAGAATCTTTAATAAAGGTATTATGGAAGATGTACATGTGTTACAGAATTATATCATAATACAAACAATAAAATCCAATGAATTAAAGCAGAAATTTACAGAATTAACCGAAGAACAAATAAATAATAGAGTCGCTAAATTTATGAACGAATATATAGATGATTTTATTGAAGCAATAACAAGAATAGCTTATACATTAATATATACAGCTAACGATAAAATTAAAAGCTATGATGAATTTTTAAGAAGTATTAAAAAATTAAAAATCGATGATGATTGGATTGTTGAGGTAACGAAACTTGCCGTAGATTGCTTTTGTTGATGAAGAAGTATCTAAAGAATTAGAAAAGATGCAGGGAGATAGTGAAAAAGTGCTATTTCCCGAGCATCATTTTTTATTGGCATGTTTTAGATTAGGCTTAACAATTCAAGATTTGAAGTTTTTAACTTATGTGGATATTATGAAAATTTTTCTATCAATTGAAACAAAAAAAGAAGATACAGGTGTTAGAGAAGCAACTCAAGCAGATATTGATAGATTATTGAGATAGGAGGAATTATGGCAGGTACAATTAAAGGAATAATAGTCGAAATAGGCGGAGACACTAGCGGTCTTCAAAATGCATTAAAGAATGTTAACTCTGCCACTTCTAGCCTTACCAAAGAGCTAAAAGGAGTTAACTCTTTGCTAAAGCTAGATCCTACAAATACAGAATTAGTCTCACAAAAACAAGAGATTTTAGCACAAAATATACAAGAAACTAGTGATAAATTAAAGCTATTAAAACAAACACAAGAGCAAGCAGATGAAGCAATTGCTAATGGAACAAAAATATCAGACAAAAATTATAGAAATCTACAAAGAGAAATAATAAACACAGAAAACAAATTAAAAGAGTTACAAACACAAGCATCAAAATGGACTACAGCAGGAAAAGCCATAGAAGAATATGGAAACAAAATTCAAAGTTTAGGCAAAAAAATAGATAGCATAGGAAATAAACTAACAGCAGGATTGAGCTTACCAATTCTTGCTATAGGAATAGCTGGGGTACAGTCTGCAGCTACACAAGAAGCAGCAATGCAACAAGTAGAGAAAATTTATGGAGATGCAGCAGATACTGTTAAGGACTTTGCAGAAAATACAGCATTATCTTTTAATATGTCAACATCAGATGCTTATAAATATGCTCAAATTTACGGTAATTTAATTCAATCTATTACTGATGATGAAGAAGAAAATGCAAAATATACACAAGAACTACTTGAAGCATCTTCTATTATAGCTTCTGCAACGGGCAGGACAATGGAAGACGTAATGGATAGAATTAGAAGCGGTTTACTAGGAAACACTGAAGCTATTGAAGATTTGGGCGTAAATGTAAATGTTGCAATGATTGAGAGTACAGACTCTTTTAAGAAATTTGCAGGAGACAAAAGTTGGAGACAATTAGATTTTCAAACACAACAACAAATTAGATTATTTGCTATTTTAGAACAAACTAGCAAAAAATATGGAGATGAAGTTAATAAAAATACTTCTTCTGACATTCAAAGATTAACAGCAAGATTTAAAAATTTAACTAGTCAATTAAATAAAAAATTACTTCCAATTGCAGATAAATTAATTGACAAGGCAGAAGACTTTTTAAAAGAGTTAGAAGATTTAGATGATGAACAAATAGATAATATAATCAACATTGGATTGATGGTAGCAGCAACAGGACCTCTTGTTAAAATTTTAGGAACAACAACTAAAATAATAGGAGGAGTAACAAAAGGAGTAGGATTATTTAGTCAAGCGATAGCAGTTGCTACAAATAAAACTACTTCTAATATAACATCTGTTAATACTCTAGCAAAAGCATTTACTGCTTTAACAAGCCCAGTTGGATTATTAACCGTAGGATTTGCAGGAGTAACCACTGCTGCTATATTATATGAGAAACACCAGCAAGAACTTTTAGGAAATTCCTATGAGACAAAAAAAGCAATAGACGAAGAAGTGGAAGCAAGAAATGCGCTATTAATTGCACAGGAAAACAATATAAATAAAAGCTTATCTGAAATAGGAAGGACAGAAGAATTATATAACGAATTAAAAACGATTACAGATGAAAATGGAAAAATCAAGCAGGGATATGAAAATAGAGCAAATTATATAGTTAACCAATTAAGCGAAGCTTTAGGAATAGAAATAGAATTAAATAACGGAGTGGTAGAGTCATATAAAGAAATTCAAAAAGAAATAGACAAAACGATTTTAAAGAAGAAGGCTGAAAGTATTTTGTCAGGACAAGAAGAAGCATACAATAATGCACTAGGAAAAAGGGCAGAGGCATATGAAACATTAAATCAACTTGAAACTGATTATCAAGAATTATTAAAAGAATATGGTCCAAACACTTATGATACTAGGGCTCAAACTGCAATGACTTCATTAAGAAATCAATTAACAAAGCAAAGAGAATTAATAGATGGATACAATGAAGATATTGCAAAATACGACCAAAATTATTCGCTATTAATAGAAAACACAACAGAGTCTCTAAATGAACTTATTAGAAATAATGAAGTTGGGTTGACAGGATTAACAGATGATACATATACAGAGATAACAACACAAATAAGTTATTATTCTCAATTAGTTCAAGATTATAAAAAGTTAAAAGAAGAACAGTTGAGATTAGGAAATGAATACAATGCAGAGGCTTATCAGACCCAGGAGGAAAGTAATCAAAAACAATTGGAACAATTAGGAAAACAACTTGCAGAGATTACAACAATTAATAATTTAAATGAACCTTTAATAAAAGAATCATGGAAAAAAATTGCTGACAACTCATCAGAGACCTTTTTCAATATAATATCTGAAATGCCAGAAGATTTGCAAGAAGAACTATTAAAAATAGCAGGTGTTCTTAATACAGATATTTCAGTTCCAGATGCAGCAGAAAAAACAGGACAGAAAATCAATGATAATTTCATAACATATGTGAATAAATCAAAAGGAAAGGAAGCAACAGAAGATTATGTAGAAGGTGCACAAAAAGGATTAAATAATAAGAAAGGAACATTGTGGACTTCGCTATTTAATATAGGAAAAACAGCTAATCAGAATTTTAGAGACGGTTTAGGAGATGGAAGCCCTTCTATATTGGCAGAGAAAGCATTGATAGATTACTTTAAAGGTGCAGACATTGGAGCAGAAAAACAAGGCAAAAAATCTTTAAAAAGAATTGGAAATATAGGAACAAAATTCAACGAAAGTTTTACTGATAATTTAATAAACTCAAATTTAGATGCATTTGATTTAAAGCAAGGAAAAATAAGTAACAATATAATAAATAGTACTCGAACTATATTTACAACTCCACAAATAGTTTTCAATGTACAGGAACTAGACGAAGCTAAACTACAACAATGTTTTAATTATGTAAATAGGAAATTCGGTTCACAATATTGACAAAATTAGACATATAAGTTAAAATTCCTTTTAGAAAGGGGGAGTTTTATATGTCAAAAAAATGGTGGTTTTGGATAATGGTAGCGTTGTTTATCGTAATTGTTATTTTAATAGGAGTTATTATTACAATTACTATAAGTTCTAATAGTAAAATTGCTGAAAAAGAAAATCAATTAATCAGCATAAAAGAGGAAAATAATAAAGTACAAGATATATATATGGAGTTGAACGAAAAAATATCTAAACTGCAAAAGGATGAAGAACAAAAGAAGATTAATGATAAAATAGCAGAATTGAAAAAAAATAAAAAAGAAATAGAACAAGAGATAAAAGATAAAGAAAAAGAAAAAACATCATTAGAAAAAGATTTAGAAAAATTAAATGGAGATGTTATTAAAGCAAAAGGTAAAGCAAAATCTTATCCAGCAGGACAGTTAGTTGCAGGAAAAGATTTTGAGATAGGTAGATATAAGATTTATGGTGGAAGTAGTAATTTTATAGTTTACTCTCGCTTTGGAGATTTAGAAGTTAATACAATTTTAGGAGACTGGGGAGTAGATGAATATGTTTATACTTTTAATGAAGGCGACGAAGTTGATGCTCACTCTTCTTTCAAAATGCAACCGATTAATTAAATTTAAAATAGACACCTAAACAGTGTCTATTTCTTTTTCTTAATACCCAAACTATCCTCGCTATACATACCTCTATCAATAGCATATTGGCGTAATATATATTCTATTTCTTTATTAAGACTTCTGCCATCTTGTTCAGCAAAAGTACGGATATTGTCAATTATCTGTTTATCAATTTTTAATGGGTATTGATATATTTTACTCATAAAAAATACCTCTTTTCTTTAGATATCTTAATTATATCATACACACTTAAAAAAAGTCAAAAAAAAATCAAAAAAAGCCTTGACTTTTGAAAATAGTTATAGTAATATAGATTTACATTAGATATCTAAAAGAAATCTAAAAAGAAAGGAGGAGCCTATGAAAAAAGCAAAGGTAAAATCGTTTTCTCTATATATAGCAGAGGATTTAAAAGATTTTTTAACTCAAATATCAGATAGTAGAGGAATAACAAGAAATACACTAATTTCAAATTTACTTTGGGATTACAAGGAGAAAATTGAAAATGAACAAAAAAAATAGATAATGTGCTATGTTTTGGCGAACACACATTATCTAACGCAGAAAAACACTTTGAAAAGTATTTTCTATACATAATTATACTATATAGAAATCCTTTTGTCAAAGTGTTTGCAAAAATTATTTTGATAGGAGGATTTTTATTATGCAAACAATAGTAGAAACAAGAAAAATCAAAGAGGGTTGGTATAACCAAGTATTAGAAAGACCATTAGAAGGTCGAGAAAATTCAAACATACAATACATTTTAGAAGCAAATGGCATCTATTCTGTAGTTAGTATGAAACCTTTAACACTTGAAGAAGTGAACAACATTAATTTAGATGAATATATTTTCAAACCACTCAAGGAAGTAATGAAAGAAGGTGCTACGAATGATAATAACTAATTATTGGGGTGTATTTTTCTCATTTGCAGTACCGATTATACTAATAATTTTTGGAGCTTATATAGCAGGTTTAGAAGAAGGGAGAATACGATATGGAAAACAACGCAATAGTTTTAAAAAAAGAAAACCTACCAGACAATATAGAAGACCTAGCAAAATTCATTCTAGTAGGCAGGGAGAAACTAGTTTCTGTAAGGGCAGCTATAAGAGCAATAGATAAGTTAGAATTAGCAGAAGAAGTAAGAGAACAAAAAAGAGAAGAAGCGCAAATGCTAGCAGAAGCTTTAATTGATGCAGAAGTGAGAATAGGAGATTTATTAAAAACTATTCCAAAAGCACAGGGCAAAAGAACTGATATTGAAGCAACTTTGGAGCAACGGTACACCAAAGTTAGAAACTAAATATGAAACTGCTAAAAGATTAGGTTTTAATAAAGACCAAGTAAAGAGATTTGAAACTTTGGCATCACATAAAGATATAGTAGAACAAGTAAAAGCAGAAGCTAGAGAAAATGAAGATATAGCTACAAGAACACGAGCATTACAATTAATAAAAGAAAAAACTAGAGAGGAAAAAGATACAGACTATTTAAGAGAACAGTTTAAAGAAATCGAAAGAATAAAAGGTACAGAAATCAGAATGAATGATGCAATATTCAAAATATTAACTGTTGAAATAAACGAAGAAAATATAGAAATATGGATGAATGGACTAGATGATACTAGAAAACAAAATTTAATTAACGAGCTAGATGAGGCAATAGAAAAATATGAGTTTATAAAAGATATGTGGATAAAACACAATCAAATGAGGAGGATTAAATAATATGGATAGAAAAGTAACGTTAAAAATTCACGATGAAATAAGGAATAGTGGAAACTTAAATAAGGAGTATGTAGTTGAACTAGTAAAACAATTAGATGAAAGACCAGACATTAATAAATTAGTAGAACAACACTATAAGTCTAAAGCAGACAGAATAATATCAAGCTTTAAAGATGAGAATGGTATTAGAGATTGCTTTGCAATTAGAGATAGTCAAAATAAAACAAAATATATAGACATATCAAAACCAAATTTATTAACCAAAAACGAAATAGAGGAAGTAAAGACAAAACAAGAAAAACTAAAGAAAAAGAAAGAAGAAGTTTTACTAAAAGTGAATATGGCTTATAGAGTAAAAAATGGTCAAATAAAAGTTGAAGATTATGAAAAGACATTAAAAAAAGCACTACAAGAAAAGTAAAGATAGATTAAAGGACAGCTATATGCTGTCTTTTAAAGTGTCTTTGTAAAAGGAGGCAAAAATGGTAAGAGAATTTAGACTAATAAATGAAAAAGGACAAGAGTTCTCATTTATGAACATACATGATAATACATTATTTACAGATCCAGCTGGGCTAGGCTATTCATATAACACAGAATATCAACAATTAGGAGATACGTTTATAAGTAATTTACGAAATATCCAACAAGGACAGATTAGTGGAACTCTTAACTTTTTAAGTTATGACAACTATACTTCTTTTGTTAATTTTATAGAGGGTTCAGAAAATTTAAGAATTGGCTATAAAATACCATATTCTGATGGAAGCACTAGAGAATATTTCAAAGATGTACAAATTCAATCTTTATCAAAAACACAAATTCAAACGAATGGAATTTTATCAGAGACAGTCACATTTGACTGTCTTTCTTTATGGTATGAAGAAAACACAGTAATTTATACAATAGAACCTCAAACTAATGAAATTAGATGGGATTTCAAATGGGATAGTAGATTTACGGACTACGATACTAGAAATCTTCAATATATTAATCAAGGACATGTAGAAGCACCGATCTACGTAGAAATTGACGGACAAGTGGTAAATCCAAAAATTGAGCTATATGTAGAAGGAGAGCTTTATCAGACAGTAACTATTAACACGACAATTGCACAATATGAAAAACTTTTATATGATACTAGAGAAAATCAATTTTTTATAGGAAAACAAAACACTGATGGAACTGTTGTAAGTTTGTTTAGTTTAGATTATATAGATTTTTATAACGACAATGTTATAAGACTTCCAAAAAATAAATCTTGTGAAATTAAATTAACAGCAGGCAATGAAGTATTAAATGCAAAAATAACTATCTATCCACGCTATAGAGCGGTTTAGGAGGTAGCTTATGAAAAATCAACTAACAGTAATATTTAATAATCAGAACTACATAGCAACATACAATCCACAAAGTGGTTATTACGAATTAGAACTACAAACCCCAGACACAGGAGGAATATATACAGCAGAAATAAGCTTCACAGATTTATACGAGCAAGAATATGAGGATAGTTTAGCAATTCAAATTTGGGCAAAAGAAAAGGTCAAAATTGAAAGCAATAAGGTATTTATGTGGATATTTGATTTCAAAGACTTCTCTGTAAAAGACATTGTGGAAATTGCAGATTACGAAATAAATATAGACGAAGAAACAAACTCAAATACAATAATAAATGTTCTAAAGAAAACAACAGCAAAAGCAAGAGACATTGTTGCAATAAAAAAGAACAATGAAGTTATTTATTGGGGAACAATAGATAATATACAGAATACAGACGGACAAGCATTATATGAGTACACTTTAAAATACATAACAAATTTATTTAATCAGAATGTTATTTTAGAAGATGAAGAAGTCATAAAAACAGTAGGCATAGAAAGATTTATAGGTAATGCGATTAAAAATAATTTTATTAACAACACAGATACTTTTGTGAACTTAAATTACTTACAATTAAATGTTAAAACGACTACAAAAAAACAAACTACTGTATCAAATGTTCAGAATAATATCTACAATCTGCACACTTGGATGACAAACTGTACGCAATTATATGATGTTGTGTACAGTTTTACTATTTTAAATAAAAAATTAGTAATATCAATTGAAATTAAAGAAATGGCAAAAGAATTGGTAGATGTTAATGCACAGGCAATCTCAAATTACACAGAAGTATTTGAAACAGATGTAGTAAGTAAAGTTGTAGTTTTGTATGACAAAGTAAATAATGAAGACCAAAAAGGGCAATATATACTTTATCTATTGAATGACAGAACAACGACTATTGATATGAATGATGAAAATAGAGCAGATGGCAAGACAGCAATAGTTTATACAGCAAATTATGAAGATGCACAGCAAACAGCACTAGATCAGATGAAAGCAAATGCTTATAATCACAACATCACGTTTTCGTACTACGACAGATATATTCCAGTCGGCACACCGATTGCAATTAAAACAAAAGAGTCTTTAATATTTGATACTTATATTTCTGCAATTAAAATCACACAAAACAAATTTTATGATTACACATGTGGAAATATACGAATTAATTTTATTGATAAATTATTAAAAGAAAGGAAGAATTAAAAATGCTAAAAGGACATGTTTTTTCTAAACAATTATTTGGAAATCCGATTTTTGCACTTTTTATAAATACATTTTTAAATGGAGTTAATGGAGTTTCAAACAATTATAAAAATGGTATGGCTGTTTCGTATAGTGGTTCAACAGTAACTGTAAACAGTGGAGCAGTATGTATTCAAGGAAGATTTTTAGAAGAAGATACAAGTACTCCAGTTTCGGCAGGAACGGATAGTGCTTACTGCAAGTTAGTAATCGAAATTGATTTAGATAAAGAAAATACAGATAGTGAATTTACACAAGGATACTACAAAATAGTAAAAAGTACTAGCGGTTATCCGAATCTAACTCAAACGAACATAGTAAAAAATGTTTCTGGAGTATATCAATACGAACTAGCTCGTTTTAGGACAAGTTCAAGTGGAATTACAGAATTTCAAGATATGAGAAC
>ERZ1643251.4912-NODE-4912-length-11302-cov-7.327732_pt1 | contig 11302 bp, 11 predicted proteins | sample MGYA00579261_ERZ1643251 | MGnify/ENA primary metagenome ERZ1643251 (study PRJEB29033, sample SAMEA4952267) | chicken gut metagenome | biome: Broiler Chicken; feature: Gastrointestinal Tract; material: Caecum | place: Ireland | collected 2018 | study: Broiler... | reverse complement strand
TAGTGAATCTCTACATCCTATTCATTTTTTGCTATTTCAGCTGTGAATAGTAACTAATTTTACATAAAATTAAAAATAATAAGTTGATATTTGAAAAAAAATAATGTATAATAAAGATATGGAATAAGGAGGAATTAATATTTTATGAAAGAAGCGACTGGAGAATTAAATATGACAGTTGTAACTGTTGTGGCCATAGCAGCAGTAGCAGCATTCTTCTATGCATTTGTTTGGCCAGCAATTCAAGAAAGTATTGAAAGAAATACGTACTGTGCAACAGCACAATGTGATAATTGCGACGAAGATACGGGCGAATGTCAATGTGAAGCTTTCGACTCTGAAGGTGAAAGCGTTTGGAAAGGTACCTGTACATTAACAGATCGTGAAGGCTAATGCGCATTCTATAGAAGAGAGGTAATTCAAATGAAAGAGGCAACCGGAGAATTAAATATGGCAGTCGTTGTAGCGATTTGCATTGCAATCTTGGCTGTCTTTTTTTTCAGTTTTATTTGGCCAATTTTAGATAATAATTTTGAAAGCACTGCTCAATGCAGTAAAGCAGCATGCGATTGCAGTGAGGAAAGTAGAGTAATAGAAAACGGAATTGAATACTGTACACCATGCTATATTGATGGCGAAGAAATAGATGGAATGAAATGTATTTTTAAAGGATAGTGATGTAAATGAAAGAGGCCGTCAGTGCTACAACCATATTTCAAATTGTAATATTATTTATACTATTATTTACAGCAATAATGTGTTTAACTATTAATAATTCCAATGCCTTTGGCATTAAAGACGAAATTATTAACATTATTGAGATGAATAATGGAAATTATTTAAGTAATGATAATGTTAGTTTAAATGAAGAAATTGTTGAAGCAATAGCCAACAACTCATATAGAACAACTGGAGTATGCGATAGCACATTTGATGGATTTGAAAGAAATGGCGAACCTGTTAGTCGGGGTGAAAAAGCATCGGTATGCATTAAAAAAATAGAAGTTACATATGGAATAGATAAATATTTAGATAGTATTTTGGGTTCTGGAAGTTATGCAGATGATGAATTTGTTACTGGAAGTTACTATCAAGTAGTAGTATTTTATCAATTAGACATACCTGTAATAAAACAAATATATGATTTTACACTAAAAGGGGAAACTAAAATTATATATTTAGAAGAAAGAAGCACTAATGGTAGAACTCCTGATGACCATAGTCCTGGTGAAGCAGTAACTCCACCAACAGAAGAAGAACCACCAGTTGAAGAAACACCAACTCCAGAAGAACCAACAATTGATCCAGTATGTCGTGAAGGCTTAGTAGAAAATCCAACCATAAGAGGAAAACAAGGAGTAGCAATGGCTGAAGTAGCAATTTTTCCAACTTTACAAGATGCTGCTGGTGGAATAGACTCTGGTAAAAGAACAGATTTAAATGGAACAAGATTCACTATTCTAGGAAACAATGGAGCTACAGATGGCAGTGGCTGGTGGGCGATAATGTATAACGGTGAATGTGGCTGGGTTGATTCTAATTATATGGCAATTAATGCAGCTAGTTATCTACCAGATAATTATGAGTTTAATATTACTAATGCAAGTTCTAGCGCTTATCGAGGAATAAATGGATTAAATCTTCCTGGATTAACTGGGCAAAAATTATATGATAGTAGATATTATAATAATTCTTTTGTACCAATAACATTCTCGTTTGCCAAAAAATTATATAATATAGGATTAACATATTCTGATAGAACGTTTGTCATTAACGATGCATATAGACCATATGTAGTTACTAAATTTGCTTATCGAGTAGGTATGGCAGCACCAGGAATAACAGATGGATTTGGAGCTTATAAAGGAAGATACAATTATATGTTTTTGGCGAAAGGAATCTCAAAACACAATACTGGTTGTGCTATCGATGTAACATTCGGAGATTTAACATCAGAACAACAAGCAGCAATGCCAAGTCCAATGCACGAGCTAAGTATTAATGCAGCTGTTTATCCTGATATGACAAGCTCTAATTATCGTCCAGAATTTGCTAATTCCCAAGCTCATGTATTACATGACATTATGGTTGGAGCAGGTTTAACTGATTTAAGATCTGAATGGTGGCATTATCAAGATGACGCTTGCTATTCAACTATACTAAATCATCCAAGTACTGGTAGAGCATCAAATATTAACTTCTATGCTAATACTAGTGTAGTAGGATAAGATAAAAAGGAGAAAAAATGAGAGAGGTATCTGGATCTACATGGGTATTTCAATTAATGATAATTTTTATACTTATTTTTGCTTGCTTTTTAACCCTAGTAATAAATTACTCTAAAGCATACAGAGTAAAAAATGAAATGTTATCAATAATTGAAGAATACGAAGGTATTACCCCTACATCTAATGATATAATTAATAATCTTTTACGGGGAGAAGCATACTTGACAACTGGAACTTGTCCAGTTGATTGGTATGGAGTAAAAATATCCGATGGAAGTCGTCAAGAATCAGATGGAAAAACTAACTATAGTTATTGTTACACTGAAAAAAGAACTCCTGATAATAGAATATATTATTCAATAATTGTATTTTATAAATTTAATTTGCCTTTTTTGGGAGAATTAATGACATTCCGAGTTGAGGGAACTACAGAATCATTTATAGGAAGCAATAATCGTTATTAGAAAGGATAAAGTCATGAATGTAATTATTTCAAATAAATATCAAGCATTACTTGCTAATTTAGATATAGATGTTATAAAAAGCATTAATGGTGAATTTACAGTTGATGAGCTTATAGCCCAGTTTTCTAATTTTTATTATAATAAAATGATAATCGATATTACTGCTATTAAAGATTATCAAAATATTAACGTAATTCAACAACTTTCAGTTAATTTTGATATGTCTAAAGTAATCCTTTTATTAGATGATTCAGAAACTGTTAACTCACCAGTGTATTTATCTCAACTAGTTTCTATGGGAATATACAATTTTGCAACTGACGTTAACGTAATTAAATTCTTGATTGACAACCCTAATACATATAAAGACGTTGCCAGTTATCATAATATCAATGGTTTTAAAAGACCAGTTTTAAATGAAAATGTAGTGGACAATACTAAAGGAAAGATAGGGCAAAAGATAATTGGGTTTAAAAATGTTACAGACCATGCTGGATCAACAACATTAATATATCTTTTAAAATTGCATTTAGAAAAGAATTATAAAGTGAAAGCTGTTGAAGTAGATGGTAACGATTTTATTTTTTTCAATGATGATGATTTAGAAAGTGTATCAAGTGTAACTTTTAATGATTTTTTATCTAACAATGTTGATTATGATGTTATTTTAGTAGATCTCAATAATAGTTCAGTTGAAAATTATTGTAATGATATTATATATTTGATAGAACCTGGATTAATTCAATTAAATAAATTAATTAGAAAAGATAATGAAATCTTTGAAAAATTAAGAAACAAAAAAATAGTTTTAAACAGAAGTGTTTTAAATGATAAAGATGTTGAAGATTTTGAAAAAGAAAGTGGTAGTAAAGTATTTTACAATTTACCATATTTAGATGATAAATTAGACAATCAACCAATTATTAATGATTTCTTATCTGCTTTAGGTTTTAGTAGAGTAGATAATAATAGAGGGGGATCTGGATTATTTAGTATTTTTAAATAATCTTTTGTGAGGTGAGTAAGATGGAATTTTGTTATAAAACTGCTAAAGTATGGCAAATAGTTGGTTATGGATTATTAATATTAAAGATAGTTATTCCTATAATATTAATAGTATTAGGAGTAATTGATTTTGGAAAAGCAGCAATATCTAGTGATGAGAAAATGATTAAAAATGCTTCAGTTACTTTTTTGAAAAGAGTTATTGCAGGTGTTGCTATCTTTTTCATACCAACAATAATTGATGTTGCTTTCAAATTTATCGGAGGATTTACTTCTGATATGCAAGCTGACTACTTAAATTGTATCAGTTGCTTGACTTCTCCGAATGGAGATTGTGACACTAGTTACGATGAAGGAATATTTAAGTAATTTTACATTATTTTTCCCTAAAAGATTGACTTTATTGCGTATATAGAGTAAAATAAAGCTATAAAGGGAGGAGTGCTAATTATGGGAAACGTAGATAGTTTTTGTACAGAAACATCGAATATATGGCGTACAGTTGGTTATTTTTTATTAGTTTTTAAAATAGTTATTCCTATAATATTGATTATACTAGGAATGGTAGATTTAGGAAAGGCTGTAATCTCAAGTGATGATAAAGCAGTATCTAAGGCTGCAAAGTCATTATTGATGCGTATCATAGCTGCTGTGTGTATCTTCTTCATTCCAACAATCGTATCGTTTGTTATCAGATTAGTTGATACATCAGTAGATGATAAATATGATGTGTGTGCTCATTGTATTTCGAGTCCAGGTGGAGATATTTGTACAGATGCCTATAATTCTGTATTTGGAGATACCGAATAATAATAATTAAAAACATTAAAACCTCGTTATTAAAAAAGCGAGGTTTTTAAATGGTATAATATTATTATTTAAAAAATCAAATAAAGCATATAATTAATTTCATCAGAAAAGGAAGCATTTGAGCTTCCTAGACAAATTTATCTATCTTTGTAAATTCCGGTATATTCCCAACCATCAAGTTCTTTTTCAGTACTCCATTTATATTCTGGAGATCTGTGCATGTATGTAGTTTCCTTTTTAGGATCACTAATACTGTATTCATCATAATTATCTTTATTTTCAGCTAAATCTCTAATACAATCATCCTTATAAGCAAATGTCAAATCAAATTTCAATGGTACAAAGTAAACATTGAATCCTAAATTACTAGCAGGATATGGAGTAACACCATTATGATTTTTATAATATTCTGTAATGTATACTCTATAAACATTATTCTTCATATAAACACTACTTATTTCAAATGTAAAATTATCTTTGTCTAAAGATGAATTTCTAAATGTAGATGCATTAGTTAATGGTGATACACTATATTCATCATTTCCATCAGTCATTTCCATATTACCTTGATTGTTTATGTAATTTCTATAATCAGTTAATCCACTTGAGAAATAAGACTTACTTGAATTAACTATTGCTACAGAACCATCAACAACTTCATCAGGATCTATATCTAAAATTTGTAGTTCGTATTCAAGATAAGAATTCTTAGGTGTTGAATCAGTAACATAACCAGTAGTGTAATAAGTTTTAGTTGTTTCTTTACAATAATTATAAGTAGTTGTAGTTACTTTCTTATTTTGATCATCTGGATCATTTGAATATCCATTTTTCCAATCAGACCATCTAACAAATTTATAATATCTTGTAGTTTCATCACCCGGATTATTATTGTCATTATTATCATTATCGCCATTATTATTATTGTTGTTGTTATTGTTATTATTGTTATTATTATTATTATTATTGTTATTATTATTATTGCAATTGTTATAACAACATCCACCAGACGAACAAGTTATTTTAATATTAACAGTAGTTTTTACAGTTGTTGTAACTTTACTTCCTGATGAAGAACTTCCTCCAGTAGTAATTGTACTACTATTACTATTACTTGAATCCGTATTTGAATTTGAGTTGTTATTATTATCTGTACTTCCAGAATTATTATTATCGCCAGTATCAATTGGTGTATCATCTACAACGACATCAGTATTAGTAGTACCATTATCACAGTTACCTGTTGTACAAGTAGCTTCTTCAATAGTAGTTACAATAAAGTCAGATTTATCACCACAATCAAGACTAACCTTTAACGCATAATTTCCATCAGCAGTTTTTGTTGTTTGGACATAACTTGAATTAATATCACAAACATCACCATCTTCAGTAAAGTCGATTAGTAATTTTTGGTTTAACATTTGGGATAATGTTAACTTTTCAGTACCACCAACTTTTTCTGGTAACTTTGAAGGAGTAAAGTATTCAAATGCTGCATCCTTCATGGCAGTAATGTTAGTAATATATTCCGTATTACCCATTGCTAGGCTATCGCTAGAACTGCTATTATTATTGCCAGTAAATCTTGTAACAATCAAGCAAACTACAAAAACCACGACTGCTAAGATTACTAACTTAATTGCTAGCGATCCCCAATTCAAACTTAATTTTCTGTTTCCTTCTTCGTACATAATCGTACCCCCTTTAACTAAGAAAACTATATTCCTTTAAGTCGCTAATATTTTATCATATTTTGCGAAAAATGTCAAACTAAATATCCATGGAATTTGCCAATTTTACGGCAAATTTTGTTAAATATATTAGGATATATATAAATATATTCTAAAAAGGAAAAATTTAGCATTGATTTCAAACTAAAGTTCGTGATAAAATTATCCTGCAAGTATTTTATTTTTTAGATGTATTTAAATAATAAAATATGGTAGAATATGTAATGCGAAAGAAGTGATTATTATGTCTAATGTTGATAAAATTGTAGTTAAAGGGGCAAGGGAAAACAATTTAAAAAATATTGATATTGAAATACCTAAAAATAAATTAGTAGTAATGACCGGAGTATCAGGAAGTGGTAAAAGTAGTTTAGCGTTTGATACTATTTATGCTGAAGGGCAAAGAAGATATGTTGAATCTCTTTCAGCATATGCCAGACAATTTATTGGTGTAAATGAAAAGCCAGATGTTGACTCAATCGAAGGGTTAAGTCCATCTATATCAATTGATCAAAAATCGACGAATAAAAATCCTCGTTCAACTGTTGGAACAATTACAGAAATTTACGATTATCTTCGTCTTTTATTTGCTCGTATTGGAACTCCATATTGTCCTAATCATCACATTCCTATAACTAGCCAAAGTATCGAAGAAATGACTAATCGTGTGATGGAATATGCTGGACTTACTGTAACAATTTTATCTCCGATAGTTCATGGTGAAAAAGGAACTCATAAAGATCTATTTGATGAACTACGTAAAGAAGGATATTCTAAAGTTCGTGTCAATGGCAAAATTATGAGCCTTAACGATGAAATAACTCTTGAAAAAAACAAAAAAGATAATATTGACATTGTTATGGATAAAGTAACCGTTGATGATATTGAACGCGGACGTATTTTCGAAGCCATAGAAGAATCGACAAAAAAAGCCGATGGCAAAGTGGTAATACTTGTTAATGATGAAGAAATATTCATGAGTGAAAAATATGCTTGTATTAAATGTAATTATTCAATTCCGGAACTTGAACCGAGACTATTTTCTTTTAATGCTCCATATGGTGCTTGCGAAGAATGTAAAGGCTTAGGAACAAAACTTAAAATAAGTGAAGATTTACTTATTCCTGATTGGAATAAATCGATTATGGACGGTGGAATTACCGCAATTAGTATGGATTCCACAACTTATTTCACTCAAATAGAAACTGTATGCAAGTTTTATGACATTGATATGTATGCACCACTTAAAAACATACCACGGGAAAAACTTGATTATGTTTTATATGGTACAAATGAAATGATGGAATTTAATTATGTATCTAAAAATGGTAATACACGTAATACTAAAGGTACTTACGAAGGTGTCATCCCTGCTTTAGAAAGAAGATACATGGAAACAAAAAGTGGTTGGATAAGAGAATGGCTAGATGGTTTTATGGTGGAAACTGAATGCCCAGTTTGTAAAGGAAAACGTCTTCAAAAATCGGTTTTATCAATTTATATCAACGACAAAAATATTTTTGATATGACTGATATGTCAATCGGGGATTTACTTGATTTTGTTAAAAAACTAAAACTTACTAACGAACAAAAAGAAATAAGTGAACTTATATTAAAAGAAATAATTTCTCGTTTGGAATTTCTAAATAATGTAGGCCTTTCTTACTTAACTCTTACTCGTAGTGCAGGAACTTTATCTGGTGGAGAAGCCCAACGTATAAGACTGGCAACACAAATCGGATCTCGACTTTCGGGAGTTTTATATGTTTTAGATGAACCATCAATTGGTCTTCATCAAAAAGATAATGAAAAATTGATAAATTCTTTAAAAGAAATGCGTGATTTAGGGAACTCTTTAATAGTTGTAGAACATGACACCGATACGATGCTTGCTGCTGATTATCTAATCGATATTGGACCTGGTGCTGGTGAATTTGGTGGATGCGTTATGGCTGCTGGAACCCCAGAAGAAGTTATGCATAATCCTAATAGTTTAACTGGTAAATACTTAAGTGGAGTTGAAAAAATTGAAATACCTAAAAAACGTCGTAAAGGAAATGGTTTAAAAATATCTATTAAAGGAGCAAAGGAAAACAATCTACATAATGTAAATGTTGATATTCCTTTAAATAAACTAGTAGTTGTAACTGGTGTATCTGGTTCCGGTAAATCATCTCTTATCAATGAAGTATTATATAAAACTATTGCTAACAAATTATATCGCAGTAAAGTAGTACCGGGTAAACACAAAGATATTTTAGGTTTAGAAAATATCGATAAAGTAGTCCAAATAACCCAAGATGCTATTGGTAGAACTCCAAGAAGTAATCCAGCAACTTATGTTGGAGTATTTGATGATATCCGTGATCTATTTGCCACAACTAAAGAAGCGAAAATGCGCGGTTATGACAAAAGTAGATTCTCATTTAACGTCAAGGGCGGAAGATGTGAAAATTGTTGGGGAGATGGTGTCAAGAAAATTGAAATGCATTTCCTAGCAGATGTTTACGTTCCATGTGATGTATGTAAAGGTCGTCGTTATAATAAAGAAACATTAGAAATAAAATATAAGGGTAAGAATATTAGTGAAGTTTTAGATATGCGTGTCAGTGAAGCAATCGAATTTTTCGCTAATGTTCCTAAAATCTATAACAAACTTAAAGTTATGATGGATGTAGGACTTTCTTATATTAAATTAGGTCAACCAGCTCCAACTCTTTCTGGTGGAGAAGCTGGACGTGTCAAGTTGGCCAAAGAACTTCAAAAGAAAGCCACAGGAAAATCGCTATTTATTTTAGATGAACCGACAACTGGTTTACACTCAGATGACATTAAAAAGCTGTTAAGTATTTTAAATCGTATCGTTGATAATGGTGATACAGTTATTGTAATTGAACACAACTTAGATGTTATAAAAGTAGCAGATTATATTATTGATTTAGGACCTGACGGTGGTAAAAATGGTGGTAAAGTAGTAGTAACTGGAACTCCAGAAGAAGTAGCTAAATGTGAAAAATCATACACGGGAGAATTTTTAAAAAAAATTTTAGCAGAAAATAAATAGATTTATTTTTATATTATTGTTATAATAATTAATATATGGAGGGTGATAAAGTGGACCGATATATCATTACAATAGGTAACGTTAATATTGAATGGTACTCAGTATTAATTGTAGTAGCAGCAATATTAGCTATTATTATGATTATTAGAGAAGCAAAACGGTATAAATATCCTACAGATTTTGTCTTTAACATGTGTTTTTGGGCAATTATTGCTGGAATCATCGGTGCTAGAATCTATTATGTTTTATTCAATCTCGATTTATATACTAATTTCTGGGATGTCTTTAAAATATGGGAAGGCGGGCTTGCTATCCACGGTGGTATAATCTTTGGTTTAATAACTTGTTTATTATATTGTAAAAAATATAATGTCCGAACAGTAAGAATGCTTGATTTTATAGTACCAGCCTTATTATTAGCTCAAGCTATTGGTAGATGGGGTAACTTCTTTAATCAAGAAGCTCATGGGGCAGCTACTAGTTTAGGGCATTTACAAAGTTTACACATTCCAGACTTTATTATAGAAGGAATGAATATCGGCGGAGTTTATTATGAGCCAACGTTTCTTTATGAATCCTTAATGTGTCTTGTAGGTTTTATCTTAATTTTAATAATTCGCCGTTTGAAGATAACAAAAGTTGGCCAACCAACAGCATTTTATTTGATGTGGTATGGTTTAGGAAGATTCTTTATTGAAACGATGCGTACAGATTCTTTGATGCTCGGCGGATTTAAAGTAGCTCAAATAGTTTCGGTTATTATGATAATAGTAGGTTTACTAATAATTATGATTACAGGCCGTAAAGGGCGTTATGAAGATTTGTATGATCAAGATGAAACTGAAACAATTAAATTTTAAGGGGGAAATTCATGTACGATATAATTATCATCGGTATGGGAATAAGTGGTGTAACTGCAGCCATCTATGCTAAAAGAGAAAATAAAAATGTCCTTTTAATAGATAAAGGAATGCCTGGTGGTTTATTAAATAACATCGATAATATTACCAATTATCCAGGATTACCTAATATAAGTGGTCCAGACTTTGCCATCAATTTACTTAATCAAATTCAAAGTTTGGATATACCTTATAAATTAGAAGAAGTAGTTGAATTAAAATTATCTGGCAAGATTAAAGTGGTTAAAACAACTAATAATGAATATAAAGCCTCAAATATCATACTGGCCATGGGTAGAACTCCAAAATTCCTAGGATTAGAAAATGAAAAATCACTTTTAGGCCATGGAATATCTACTTGTGCAATGTGTGACGGTTTCTTTTACAAAAATAAAGATATTGCAGTTGTTGGTACTGGCAATAGTGCTTTACAAGAAACTTTATATTTATCCAAACTGGTTAATAAAATCTATCTTATCAATCGGCGCGATGGTTTCCGTGGTGATGCCATGCTAGTTGATGAAGTAAAAAAATTACCCAATATAGAAATAATTTATAATAGTAATATCCAAAAATTAAATGAAAAAGATTCTAAATTAGATTCTATTACTTTGGATACCAAAAGAACTATTCCAGTCTCCGGATTATTCTTGTATATTGGTTTTACTCCAGCAACTAAAATAGTTGATTCTAAGATTTTAGATGAAGATGGCTATATCAAAGTTAATAAAAAATTTAAAACTCCTATAAAAGGAATATATGCTATCGGAGATATAATTAAAAAAGACATTTATCAACTTATAACCGCGGCATCTGATGGTGCTAGAGTAATAAATAATATTGAATAATTTTAAATGGCATCTACTAATTGGTAGATGCTTTTTTTATATTATAAATTACAGGTTAAAATTGTATCTATAAGAAAAAACACGAGTCCAAAAATTTGGTTATGTATCCTAACATAACATGTTTATCTAGTCTATAGGAGATTTTGACTACTTTTGTCGAAATATTCCCGTATTTGTAAATAAAACTAAAAATATAAAATGACGGAGTCTAAATTTATCGGAATAGATTAAATAGGATGAGCAATCCCATATAA
>ERZ1643251.4911-NODE-4911-length-11303-cov-3.812945_pt1 | contig 11303 bp, 13 predicted proteins | sample MGYA00579261_ERZ1643251 | MGnify/ENA primary metagenome ERZ1643251 (study PRJEB29033, sample SAMEA4952267) | chicken gut metagenome | biome: Broiler Chicken; feature: Gastrointestinal Tract; material: Caecum | place: Ireland | collected 2018 | study: Broiler... | reverse complement strand
GGAATTGGCGTGATGGGCCGTTGCGGTTTCCATGGAAGCGAGAATCTGTCCGCACTGCCCGTCGTCCGACCCGGCCACAGTGACTTCCAGAAACGCGTCGGAATTCAGCAGTTCGGAAATCTGACTGCTCGCCAGCACCTGCTCCACGGCGTCTTCGTAGTTCAGAAAACGGACGTGCAGAGAATCCGCCAGTTCCTGACCGTCGGCGTTGTATCCGGTGACAGACAGCACCCGGTCAAACCGGTTGATGTGAAGCTCCAGGGAAGGATTGACGTCCACGCTGATAGTAGCTGTCGTGGTAAAAAACAGCGAAAGGGAGACGGCGCTGACCGCCAGAAACAGAAAGCTGGCGGCCATGGCCAGCACATAGCGGTAGCGGCGGCGCCTGGTCCTTTCTTCCTTCTGCCGCTGGGCCTCCAGGTATTCCCGGGTCTGGCTGATTAACTTTTCTTCTGCATGAATCTGGTCAAATGCATCTTTTATTCTTTTATTCATAGCCGTCTTCTCCCAGTTTTTCTTTAAGAAGCTCTCTGGCCCGGGCCAGAAGCGTGTATACCGTGTTCGTCTTTTTCCCCAGAATCCGGCCAATCTCCGGTGCTGTATAGCCTTCATAGTAATGCAGGTATACCGCGTCTTTATATTTGGCCGGCAGGGACAGAACCGCTTCCAGTACCTCCCGGTTATCCGGGGTCAGGGAGGCAGGAAGCTCTGCCAGGGCATCCAGAGGGACCGTGCGGCTGCGGAAAAAACTTTTTATCAGATCCCGGCAGGCATTTACGGTGACCCGGATAAGCCATGCTTTTTCATGCTCCCTGCTTTCAAAGACTACAGAACTGGTGGCATATTTCAGAAACACCGTCTGAAAGATGTCTTCCGTATCGGCATAATTTTTCAGATGTACCATGCAGAGACGGCGTACCATGTCCGCATAGTTTTCGATAGCCCGGTTTACCTCTGATTCGCTCCGCATATTTCCCCGCTCCTGTTACCTTGTTCCCTGTTTCTCCCTTAGTGACAGCTATGTCCGTTCCGGTGATGGCCGGTGTTTCCTGCAAATCCGGTTCCGTTTGGACAGTCCGTCCTGGTTCCCCGGCAGTCGTCGCTGCCATGGTAATCGCAGATGCCGTCTCCGTCTTCGTCCTGGTACTGACAGACGCCGTTTCCGTTTTCATCCTGATACTGGCAGACGGTGTCCCGGCAGAGATTCTGAGCGCAGTAGACGCCGGCCCTGCCGTTTGCTGTACTTTCTGTATGGTGCCATCCGTTTCCGGCAGCCATAACTCCTGTGGTTCCTGCGGCGGCCACAAGGATGGCCGTCAGAATTCCGATTCCTGTTTTTTTCATATCTGATTTCCTCCTTTTTGTTTTTTCCTTTTTCACCTGTAATACGATGCAAAGGAGGAAATCCTTTCAAAAAAATGATTTAAAAATGACTTTGAACTGTACGAATCTGCTATGCCTATGATAGCATGAGGAAAGCAGATTGCGCAAACCGGGATGTGAAGCCGTCTGCGGCGAAGGATTTGATTTCCCAGCCCAAATTCGTGAATTGAAAAACCATGCCATGTATGTTAGAATTGAAAGGAGTTTAAGGATACCGGGGGCGCATGCCCCATAAACACAGGAGGATAGAAAGATGGAACAGTATAAGCAGGAGTTTATTCAATTTATGGTAGACAGCCATGTGCTGAAATTTGGGGAGTTCACTCTGAAAAGCGGAAGAAAATCCCCGTTTTTTATGAACGCGGGAGCGTATGTGACAGGTTCCCAGTTAAAGAAACTGGGCGAGTACTATGCAAAGGCCATCCACAATACGTATGGGGACGAGTTTGACGCACTGTTCGGACCTGCGTACAAGGGGATTCCAATCAGTGTGGTGACGGCAGTCGCCTACAGTGAACTGTATGGTAAGGAAGTCCGGTACTGCTCTGACCGGAAAGAGGAAAAAGACCACGGAGCAGATAAGGGAAGCTTTCTGGGAAGCAGTCTGAAGGACGGAGATCGGGTTATCATGATTGAGGATGTGACCACCTCCGGAAAATCCATGGAAGAGACGGTTCCGAAAGTAAAAGGTGCGGCGGATGTGACTATCAAAGGACTGATGGTTTCCTTAAACCGGATGGAAGTGGGAAAGGGCGGCGAAAAGAGCGCCCTGGAAGAAATTCATGACCTTTACGGATTTGATACAGCCGCCATTGTTACCATGGAAGAAGTTGTGGAATATCTCTATAACAGACCGTACAAAGGAGAAGTCATCATTGACGATGCACTGAAAGCGGCGATTGATGCATATTATGAACAGTATGGTGTAAAATAAGGAGGGTTTCAGGTGACAGAGAAGGCATATAAGACAATGGGAACTGCCGGAGCGGCAAATCTTGCGCTGGGGATTATTCTGAATGTGACAGGTATCGTGGCAGGAGTGCTGCTGATAGTAAACGGCGCGCGTCTGCTGAAAGCAAAGCAGGGACTTACATTCTAGAAAGGAAGCGCTGGTTTGAAGGCAAAAAAAAGAAAACGGTTCCGCATACTGGGCAAAATCCTTTTTGTGCTGTACATTGCGTTTCTCCTGTATTTTCTGATTCTGGCAGACTGGTACGGGAGGAGCAGACAGATGCAGGATTACCAGTATAATCTGGTTCTGTTCCAGGAGATAAAACGGTTCTGGAATTACCGGAGTCAGATTGGCTGGGTAGCCTATGCGAATCTGTTTGGGAACGTGCTGATTTTCATTCCCTTTGGATTTTTCATGCCCATGGCGAGCAGATACCGCAGCTTTTTCCTGACTACGGTGTACAGTTTCGGGCTTAGTTTCCTGGTGGAGACGTTTCAGCTTGTAAGCCGGGTGGGAAGCTTTGATGTGGACGATCTGCTTCTGAACACCATAGGCGGCATACTGGGATATATTATTTTTGGAATCTGTAATACGATAAGGAGATGGCTGGATGCGGACCAGAAGAGAAAGAGATATCGCACGTGAGACAAGAAAAAAACGAGGAAACCGGAGATACGGACAGGCAAAACTCAGACCCTCCCGAAAGGGAATTTTCTCATGTATCCTTTCGGCAGCGGTACTGGTGCTTTTGGTGATTCTGATTCTGGTTTCCTTTCTGCATAAAGGCCAGTCCCCTGCCATTGTGGGAAGCCTCGGACTTTTTGGAGTGATTATTGCAGGAATCGGACTGGTAACCGGGATCCGCGGATTCCGGGAACGGGATAAGAATTATCTCACTTGTAAAATCGGTATTGGAATCAGCGGATTTGTTCTGCTCTGTTTTGCGGCAACGTTTGTAAGGGGGCTAATCGGATGATGGAAAGATATGAACTGACGGTGGAGCGGATCCGCCGTATTCTGACGGAAGAAACTGCTGCGGAACCGTACCGCAGGTATTTTCGCAGTGTGGCGTCTTTTCTGCTTAAGATAGAGGAGAGAAGGCAGAAACTGGAAGGTAGAAAAGAGGAATCGCTGGAAGAACTGAAAGCGGACATGGAGGCGCTTTATCAGGATATTCTTCCAGAAAATTACGAAACCTCTTATGCGAACCCGGCTTATGCGGTAAAGACGCTGGGAGCGGAGAAGGGGGCGTTTCTGAGCGCTCTCTATACGGAACTGCGGGGAGACGCGGCCTATGTATGGGAAGGGCGGCTCTCCTATCTGACGGTGGGGAATGAACTGTTTATCGAGATTTACAATCAGTTTGAGGAACAGCAGGAACCGCCGCTGGAGAGTCTGAAAGAGATTTTTTACTGGTACGCCAGCGATTACTGCGACGTGTTTGCGGCGGACCGGATTCAGGAGCAGATTGCCCCGGACTGCCATGATTTTCTTGTAAAAATGGTGATGGAAAGCGACCTGGAAGATTTGCGGTATCTGTACCGGATGGGCGAGTACGTGGGGGAAAATGAATGGAAGACCGCACAGTACCTGAACAGTCTGCCCCAGGAGACCATTGACAAAATGGCGGATACGTATACTGAAGGAATCCGGGTGGGCTTTCTGCAGAATACCGGAAAGGAAATTTCCACAAAATCCGTAGTGAATATCCGCTATGTACTGGGATTTGAGCGGGTGGTGAAAAAGTCCATTCAGAATTTTGCAGCGATGGGACTGCGGCCGGTTATTTTCCGGGCCGCCCAGAGTGTGATTACCAGACCGAGGCTTGGAAAAAACGGGTTCTATGGAGCAGTGGTCAACAAGCAGTATGATTACGACCACAAGGACGATATCGGGCTGATTCTGGACCGGCAGTTTGTGGAACGGAAGCTGGAAGTGACCCGGACGGTGCTGGAACAGAACAAAGAACAGGCCCGGCAGTTTGCAGGCCCTGCGGTGATGGATGTATTTGGCGAGAAGCCTTTCTCGCCGGCGCCGAAAGAGGAAGCTGTAAAACTGAGCGAAAAGCAGGAGGAACTTCTGCGTTCGCTGAATTCCAGAGCCGGACAGCTGACCAATGAATATATGCCCGGGGACGAGAGAAGCTTTACCATCATCGCCTGGCCCGTGCCGGAGATTGGTGAGAATTATGAAGAGATATTCGGGGAGGTCATCCGGATTAACACCCTGGACGCGGAGCTTTATAAGCAGGTACAGCAGACGATTATCGATGCGCTGAACCAGGGAACGCATGTGCATATCCGGGGTACGGGCGGCAACCGGACGGATCTGACCGTACAGCTTTACCATCTGGCGGACCCGGAGAAGGAAACGATTTTTGAAAACTGCGTGGCGGATGTGAATATTCCGGTGGGCGAGGTCTTTACGTCGCCGGTGCTGGAGGGGACAAACGGGGTCCTTCACGTTACCAGCGTATATCTGAAAGAACTGCTGTATGAGAATCTGGAGATTCATTTCCAGGACGGCATGACCACAGAATGCGGATGTACGAATTTCGCGGATGAAGAGGAATGCAGGAAATATGTCCGGGACAATATTCTGAGCAATCATGCGTCCCTGCCGTTAGGCGAGTTTGCCATTGGAACCAACACCACGGCTTATGCTGCGGCACAGAAATACCAGATAGCGGACAAGCTTCCGATTCTGATAGCGGAGAAAATGGGCCCCCATTTTGCAGTGGGAGATACCTGCTACAGCTGGGCAGAAGAGAACAAGGTCTATAATCCCGATGGAAAGGAAATTGTGGCAAAGGACAATTCCGTGTCCATCCTTCGGAAAGAGGACCCGGGGAAGGCGTATTTCCAGTGCCATACCGACATTACCATTCCTTATGAAGAACTGGGAAGTATTACGGTAATCCGGGAGGACGGCACGGAGGTGGATATCATCCGGAACGGAAGGTTTGTACTTCCTGGAACGGAGATTCTGAACGAACCGCTTGACATCCTGTAATGGGCTTAGTAAAATGACTTATAAATGGGAGCTATTTATTAAAATACATTATAAAAAGAAAGGAAGAACATTATGGCAAAAGTAGGAATCGTAATGGGCAGCGACTCAGACATGAAAGTGATGAGCAAGGCTGCCGATATGCTGGAAAAGCTCGGAGTGGATTACGAGATGACCATTATCTCCGCACACCGGGAACCGGATGTATTCTATGAATACGCAAAGTCCGCAGAGGAGAAAGGATTGAAAGTCATTATCGCAGGAGCAGGCATGGCGGCTCACCTTCCGGGAATGTGCGCGGCCATTTTCCCCATGCCGGTTATCGGTATTCCCATGTCCAGTAAGAACCTGGACGGTGTGGACGCACTATATTCTATCGTACAGATGCCGCCGGGAATTCCGGTTGCCACAGTAGCTATTGACGGCGGAGCCAATGCGGCGATTCTTGCGGCCCGGATTCTTGCCACCTCTGATGAGGCGCTGCTTGGACGGCTGAAAGCCTACACGGAAGAGATGAAACAGACGGTACAGGGCAAGGCAGAGAAACTGGAAAAGCTGGGATATAAAGAATACATGAAACAGATGTAATCTGGGCATATGGAGGATATGAGATGGATTATAAAAATGCAGGTGTAGATATTGAGGCGGGTTACAAATCCGTGGAACTGATGAAGAAGCACATCCAGCAGACCATGCGGGAAGAGGTGCTGGGAGGAATCGGCGGATTTTCCGGTGCTTTCTCCATGGAAAAGTTTAAGAGCATGGAAAAACCGACTCTGGTATCCGGAACAGACGGCGTGGGGACCAAACTGAAGCTGGCCTTTCTTCTGGACCGGCACGATACCATCGGGATTGACTGTGTGGCCATGTGCGTAAACGACATTGCCTGCGCGGGTGGGGAACCCCTGTTCTTTCTGGATTACATTGCCTGCGGAAAGAACGAGCCGGAAAAAATCGCCACCATTGTAAGCGGCGTGGCCGAGGGCTGTAAACAGTCCGGCTGTGCCCTGATTGGCGGAGAGACGGCGGAGATGCCGGGATTTTATCCGGTGGACGAGTACGACCTGGCCGGATTCGCAGTGGGTATCGTTGATGAGAAGGACCTGATTACCGGAAAGAACTTAAAGCCCGGGGACGTACTGGTAGGAATGGCTTCTTCCGGGGTACATAGCAACGGCTTTTCCCTGGTAAGAAAGGTGTTTACCATGAAACCGGAAGTGCTGAACGCAGAGTATGAATGCCTGGGAACGACCCTGGGAGACGCCCTGCTGGCGCCGACGAAGATTTATGTAAAAGCCCTCCGGACGGTGAAGGAGGCGGGCGTGAAAATCAAGGCCTGCAGCCACATTACCGGCGGCGGATTTTATGAGAATATTCCCCGTATGCTGAAAGAAGGAACCCATGCGGTAGTGAAAAAAGACAGTTATCCCATTCCGCCGATTTTCCGTATGCTGGCGGAAGACGGAGATGTGGCAGAGACAGCCATGTACAATACCTTTAATATGGGACTTGGCATGATTGTGGCTGTGGATGAGAAAGATGTGGACGCGACCGTGAAGGCCATGCGGGAAGCCGGCGAGGAGCCCTATGTGGTGGGATATATTGAAGCCGGAGAAAAAGGAGTTACGCTATGTTAAGAGTACTGGTACTGGTATCCGGCGGCGGAACCAATCTGCAGGCGATTATCGACGCGGTGGAATCCGGAAAGATTACCGGAGCAGAAATCGCGGCGGTCATCAGCAACAATCCGAAGGCTTATGCGCTGGAGAGGGCAAAGAATCACGGAATCCCCGCCCGGTGCATTTCCCCGAAGAGCTTTGCCAGCCGGGAAGAATTTAATCAGGTGTTCCTGGATGAGGTGAAACAGATTCAGCCGGATCTGATTGTGCTGGCCGGTTTCCTGGTGGTACTGCCCCGGGAGATGACGGAGTATTACCGGAACCGGATTATCAATGTTCATCCTTCCCTGATACCTTCGTTCTGCGGAACCGGGTTCTATGGACTGAAGGTACATGAGGCGGCGCTGGCCCGGGGAGTCAAAGTGACCGGGGCCACGGTGCATTTTGTGGATGAGGGCACGGACACCGGTCCCATTATTCTGCAGAAGGCCGTGGAGGTTCAGGACGGGGATACCCCGGAAATCCTGCAGAAAAGAGTCATGGAACAGGCAGAGTGGCAGATTCTTCCCCAGGCGATTCAGCTGATTGCCGGCGGGAAGATTGAAGTAAAAGACGGAAAAGTCACCCGGAAGGATGCGTAAGAAGGAGGTTCCTATGAAGGTATTGATTGTGGGCGGCGGCGGAAGAGAACACGCCATCGCATACAGTGTGGCAAAGAGCAGCCAGGTGGAAAAAATTTACTGTGCGCCGGGCAACGCAGGGATTGCGGAACTGGCGGAATGCGTGCCCATTGGGGCCATGGAATTTGAGAAGCTGACTGCTTTTGCGAAGGAAAAAGAGATTGACCTGGCTATCGTGGGCATGGACGACCCGCTGGTGGGCGGTCTGGTGGACGAGCTGGAGGCAGCAGGCATCCGCACGTTCGGCCCCCGGAAAAATGCGGCCATTCTGGAAGGAAGCAAGGCATTTTCCAAGGACCTGATGAAGAAATACGGAATTCCCACAGCGGCCTATGAGAATTTTGACAGCCCGGAGGCAGCCCTGGCCTATCTGGAGACGGCGAAGTTCCCCATCGTGCTGAAGGCGGACGGACTGGCCCTTGGAAAAGGGGTGCTTATCTGTAATACGCTGGAGGAGGCAAAGGAAGGCGTAAAGACCATTATGCTGGATAAGAAATTCGGCGCTTCCGGTAATACCATGGTGGTGGAAGAGTTTATGACCGGCCGGGAAGTTTCCGTGCTTTCCTTTGTGGACGGGAAAACCATTAAGACCATGACCAGCGCTCAGGACCACAAGCGTGCAAAAGACGGCGACGAAGGTCTGAACACCGGCGGTATGGGAACCTTTTCTCCCAGCCCCTTCTATACAGAGGAAATTGACAAATTCTGTCAGGAGCATATCTACCAGAAGACGGTGGACGCCATGCGGGCAGAAGGCCGGGAGTTCAAGGGCATTATTTTCTTCGGCCTGATGCTGACGGCAGACGGACCGAAGGTACTGGAGTACAACGCGCGGTTTGGCGACCCGGAGGCCCAGGTGGTGCTTCCCCGGATGAAAAACGACCTGATTGAAGTGATAGAGGCATGTATTGACGGAAAGCTGGATGAAGTGGACCTGCAGTTTGAGGATAATGCGGCGGTCTGCGTGGTGCTGGCTTCCGACGGCTATCCCCTTTCCTATGAAAAGGGACTTCCCATTACCGGACTGGAAGAGTTCAAAAAGCATGAGGGTTACTACTGTTTCCATGCCGGAACCCGGTTTGAGGGAGACCAGATTGTGACAAACGGAGGCCGGGTGCTGGGCATTACGGCAAAAGGCGCCACACTCAAAGAGGCCCGTGCCAATGCCTACAAGGCCACAGAATGGGTGCAGTTTGCCAACAAATACATGAGACACGATATCGGAAAAGCCATTGACGAGGCATAAAGGCGAAAGAGAGACGGTATCTATGAAATCTTTTCCCATTTAAATCATAAGCAGAAAACGAGGTAACCAGAGGACCTTAGACGCACATGGGCATACGATGTGCGTCTTTCTGCTGTGAGAAAATGGGAGAGGTTTTTTATGCAAAAAAACAGAAAAAATTTATGTCTGCTGTACGCCGTGTCCTTTCTTCAGGGAATGGTGTTTTATGCGCCGGTGGCCATGCTCTACCGGCAGGCGGCTCATATGACGGTGACGCAGACTGCGGTGACGGAGAGTGTCTGTCTGGCCGTGTCGGTTTTCCTGGAGGTTCCGTTCCCTGGGGAATTCTGGCGGATGTCATAGGATACCGCAGAACGCTTCAGATTTGTGCAGCTGTCAGTTTCCTGTCCAAAATTGTGTTCTGGAAGGCGGAAGGATTTGCCGGGTTTCTGACAGAACGGATTCTGCTGGGGATTGTGACGGCAGGGCTTCTGACCGCTTCGGCAGTCTGCACGGTGCTGGCAGGAGGATTTTCTGCAGGGCTCACCAGGAGACTGGGGGCAAAGCGGGTAACTCTGCTGTGCTTTCTTCTGGCAGCGGCAGGCTGCGGCGTCCTGGCCGGGACGGAAAACTTTCTGCTGTCTGTGGGGGCTGTACTTCTGGTGCAGGTGTGTTTCCGTATGTTCTGGCCCCTTCAGATGAGTATACAGAATAAAAGGGCGGCTCCGGGAAACCGGGCAACGGCCCTGAGCATGAACAGCCTTCTGATGAACCTGACTGCCTGCAGCGTGAACCCGGTCTTTGGAAAACTGGCCGACGCCGGGCTGCCGCTGGTGATGACGGCGGGCTTTCTCTGCTGTCTGGCAGGGGCGGTTCTGCTTCCTTTTCTGGGAGATAAAAAAGAAAAACGTGCAGGGAAAGAGAAATCTGTGGTAAGATAGAAAATAACACTGTTTTTAATGAAGAAAGGGGATTTTACTATGGCAGAAATCCGGCCATTTCAGGCGCTTCGGCCCGCTCCGGCTTTTGCAGAGCAGATAGCTTCACTTCCTTATGATGTGTACACGAAAAAGGAAGCCAGAGCCATCGTAGAGAAAAATCCGGAGTCTTTCCTGGGGATAGACCGTCCGGAGACGCAGTTTCCGGAGGGGACAGATATGTATGACCAGAAAGTTTACGACCGGGCCAGGGATATGCTGAAAGAAATGGAAGAAACGGGGAAGATGGTGCAGGATTCCAGTCCCTGCTTTTACCTTTATGCACTGACCCGGGAGGGCAGAACCCAGACGGGACTGGTCTGCTGTGCCTCTGTGGAGGACTATCTTTCCCAGGTGATAAAAAAGCATGAGAATACCAGGGAGGAGAAGGAGCAGGACCGGATTCGCCATGTGGATACCTGCAGCGCTCACACGGGGCCGATTTTTCTGGCTTACCGTTCCCGGGAAGAGATTCAGAAGATGACCGGGGCCGTAACGCAGGAAAAGCCGCTTTATGATTTTGTGAAGGACGACGGGGTGCGCCACCAGGTATGGAAGGTGGACGACCGGGAGTGGATAAGCAGGATGCAGGAGCTTTTTGCGGAAGTGGAGAGTCTTTATATCGCGGACGGACATCACCGGGCGGCGTCCGCCGTGAAGGCGGGTCTGAAACGGCGCCAGGAGCATCCGGGCTTTGACGGAACGGAAGAGTTCAACTATTTCCTGGCCGTCCTCTTTCCGGAGGAAGAACTGCACATCCTGGACTACAACCGGATTGTACACCGGACCGGTTCTGGGACCGCAGAAATTCTGGAAAAGATTTCCGCGAAATTCACGGTAGAAAAGCGGTCAGAGGAACTGTTTTCCCCGGAGAAAAAGGGAGAAATGGGAATGTACCTGGAAGGAAGCTGGTACCTGCTGCGGACGAAAGCGGATATCTGCACGGACGACCCGGTGGAAGGGCTGGATGTATCCATTCTGGAGCGGGAGATTCTGGAGCCGGTGTTCGGCATTTCCGATTCCCGCACCGATGAGAGAATGGAATTTGTAGGAGGAATCCGGGGAATCCGGGCGCTGAAGGACACGGTGGACCGGGAAGAAAATGCAGTGGCGTTTTCCATGTATCCTACTTCCATGCGGGAGCTTTTGCGGGTGGCGGACTGCGGAAGGCTGATGCCGCCCAAATCCACCTGGTTTGAACCGAAGCTTTTAAGCGGACTGTTTATTCATAAATTTTAGAGGGAAGGTGCGGTTTTATGGCAGTGATACTGGGAATTGACCTGGGAACATCCAGTCTGAAGGCGATGCTTCTGGATGAGGAAACGGGGGCTCTGGACGTCCGGGCAAAGGAGTACGGCGTGGACATTCCCCATCCCGGATATGCCCAGCAGGACCCGCGTGTATGGTGGGAGGCATTAAAGGAAGTGCTGGGAAAGCTGAGGGAGGAGTGGCCCGGGG
>ERZ1643251.4910-NODE-4910-length-11305-cov-23.420178_pt1 | contig 11305 bp, 13 predicted proteins | sample MGYA00579261_ERZ1643251 | MGnify/ENA primary metagenome ERZ1643251 (study PRJEB29033, sample SAMEA4952267) | chicken gut metagenome | biome: Broiler Chicken; feature: Gastrointestinal Tract; material: Caecum | place: Ireland | collected 2018 | study: Broiler... | reverse complement strand
TTATAACTAATTTTTTCGCATGCTCAAAAATTGTCATAACTTTCTAAACATTATATAATATTTTTTCAAATTAAGAAATAAAATTATAGGGGAGTTACAATGTTTCGAATATTACTTTACATTATTGGTGTCATATTCACCAGTTTAGGATTATTTTTTATCATAATTTATTTAAATTTACTTACAATTGGGTATAGTTTTTTTGATTTTGTTAAATTTATAAGTAGAAGAGCAGAAGTATGGTTGTTAATAATTGGAATTATATGTATAGCATTATCATTAGAAAGGTGGATAAAAAATGAATTACTATTACGACATAATCTTAAATTGGTGCGAAAATAAAGCTTATGAATTCTTCGAATGGAATGATACCGACTATTTAGAACTAATCAAAAAAATTCCATTAATAAAAATAAAACACAAAGTATATCTAGATATAATAGAAAATAATTTTAAAGTAGATTCTTCTTTCTTAGAAACACTACAAGATAAAACTTTAGTAAGTGCCAAAAAAAATTTTAAAAGAATAGAATATGCTTGTCTTTTTACAGACGGAAAAAATGTAATAGCAGTTGAATTTAATAGGGAAGGAAAGAGTATAAGTAGAAGCAATTTACTTGTAGATGATGAATTAAATGTGTTAGAAGTAATTTATGGAATGAAAGAAACAAACTTAGAATATGAAATATTAGATAAATTAGAAGAAAATAAGGATATAAGGCAAGTAGAAGATGCCAAAAAGTTAATTTTACTAGAAATAAATAATTTATATGAAAATAAAGAAAAAGATAAATTAAGATATTTATATTATGAATATAAAAAGGAAAATATAGAAGATATTGATTATATATATGAAAGTATAACAAATGATTTAAAAACCAAATTTAACCAAGATATTTTAAAGCTCTATTATATTATCAAATTATCCTACCATAAAGTCTAGAAATCTGTTATAATAGTCCAAAAGGACGGATGTATATGAATTTACCAGATTTAAAAAAAGCACGTTTAAGAACAAAAGGAGAAGTTGAGTTTTTAAATGCTAAAAATATAAAGAGTGATAAATTTAAAGATAAAAAATATTTTATTAGAACCTATGGTTGTCAAATGAATGTGCATGATTCAGAAGAGATCAAAGGAATATTAGAAAACTTAGGCTTTAAAGAAACTACTAAAGTAGAAGACTCTGATATTGTTGTCTTAAATACATGTGCGATAAGAGAAAATGCTCATGACAAAGTATTTGGCTTTTTAGGAAGATTAAAACATTTAAAGAAAGAAAAACCAGAACTAATCATTTGCATAGGTGGATGTATGCCTCAAGAAGAAAGTGTAGCAAACAGGTTAAAAGAAAAATACCCATTTGTAAATATTGTTTTTGGTACTCATAATATTAATGATTTAGGTTCAATGATTTTAGAAGCAAATAAAGAGCAACAAATAGAGGTATATTCTATCGAAGGAAATGTTTATGAAAACATGGATTATGTTAGAGATTCTAAATATACAGCATGGGTAAATATTATGTATGGATGTGACAAATTCTGTACTTATTGTATTGTACCATTTACTAGAGGACGCCAGAGAAGTAGAAAAATGGAAGATATAATTAAAGAAGTAAATGACCTAAAAGAAAAAGGCTATTTAGAAATTACCCTTTTAGGACAAAATGTCAATGCTTATGGTAAAGATTTAGAAGAGGGTTATGATTTTGCTACTTTACTAGAAAATGTTGCCAAAACAAATATTCCTAGAATCCGTTTTGTGACTTCTCATCCTTGGGATTTTACTGATAAAATGATTGATGTTATTGCAAGATTTGAAAATATTATGCCATATATTCACTTACCAATTCAAAGTGGGAGCACAAAAGTCTTAAAGTTAATGGGAAGAAGATATACAAAAGAAGAATATACTCGCCTATATAACAAAATTAAAGAAAGAGTACCAAATGTTAGTATTACTACAGATATTATAGTAGGATTTCCTAATGAGACCGAAGAAGATTTTAAAGAAACTTTAGATGTAGTAAACATTTGTAAATTTGACGGAGCCTTTACATTTATTTATTCGCCAAGAGAAGGAACGCCAGCAGCAAAAATAAAAGACGAAATTTCAAAGGAAGTTAAAGAAGAAAGATTACAAAGATTAAATGAATTAATCAATAATTATAGCTTGCTTCATAATAAAGAATATATAGGTAAAACCGAAGAAGTATTAATATTAGGACCTAGTGAAAAAGGAGAAAATAAAGTATATGGTTATACGAAAACTATGAAATTAGTAAATGTAAATAATGCTGAAAATGATATAGGAAAATTAATTCAAGTCCATATCACTGATGCTAAAAGTTTTAGCTTAGATGGAGAAAAAGCAATATTTGTAAAAAATTAATCAAAAAGTACTTGTGGGAATGACAAAAATATCTTATAATTATAAATAGTAAAATAGGTGATAATATGAGAAGCGGTTATAAAATAACTTTAGGTGTGTTAACAATTATGATTTTAGTTACTATTACAATTGGAACTAGTTATTCTTACTATTCTATATCAAGTGAGCAACAAGATCCAAATAAAGTAGCAACAACATGTTTTAATGTAAGTTATACAGAAGGAACTAGTTCAATTAATTTACCTGCAACTTATCCAATGGGTGAGGCAAATGCTAATAATTTAAGTCCTTATACATTTACAATTACCAATACATGCGATACAGGATCAGCAATTAATTATGTTGTTACCCTAAATACATTGACAGACAGTATGCCCACTCTACCACTAAATTTATTAAGATATAGATTAGATCAAACAGCACCATCTACTATCAATGGAACAAGTGATGTATTAAGTAATGCAAGTACTTATGATTTAGGCTCAGCATTAAATGATCCATCAGCTCAAGGAGTAAATACTACTTATAATCTAGCTACTGGATCTTTAGCTCCAGGAGAATCAGCTACATACAATTTACGTTTATGGATTGATGAATCTGCTACGACGGATGTAATTGGTCAAACATTTACTGGTCGAGTATTAGTATATAGTTATATTTAAGCTTCCAAAAATGGAAGTTTTTTTTGAAATACACTTTTCAAAACATAAAAAATACTATATAATATACATATATAATAGATAGCGGTGATGAATCTTGAACAACAAAAAGTATATTGCTTTACTCATTACTTCTATAGTAATTGTCGTAATAGCAGCAACAGCAGTAACGTATGCCTACTTATCTTACAATATTATTCAATCCAATCCAAATAATATATCAACAGGATGTTTAAATTTGGAGTTTAGTGAATCAGCCTCAATTAATCTTAATGGCTATCCTATGAGTGATGCATCTGGGCTGAAAACTACCCCTTATACATTTACATTTAGAAATACTTGTGAAGGAAATGCCAATTATCAAGTAATATTAAATATAAAAAATACTACTGATTCAACATTATTAAATTATATAAATTATTCTCTTGATGGTGTCACTACCAATGTATTAAGCAATGCTACAAAAATAGAATTACCAAGCGGAGTTGTAGCTGAAGATACTATCGCTTCTTACGTCATTGATGCAGGAAATATAGAAGGAACTACAGAGAGTATTAGCTATGATTTAAGATTATGGATATCTGAAGATGGCGGAAATGATTTAATGAACAAAACATTTCAAGCCGAGGTTATGGTTTATTCGACTCTAGATAGTGATCCTATAATTTTAAATCATGCAACAATAACTAATTTAATTCCTGATGCTAGCTTTGAAGATTCTAACACAGAATGGAGCGGAGTAGTATATAGCACAGAAAGCTTATATGGTAATAATTCATCTAAACTAGAAGTAGGAGCAACTACAAGAATGAACACAATATCAATGCCTAGTCCCACTTTAAATCATAAATATTATGGCAGACATAGTATAAAAACGGAAGGAAATGTAGCAGGGGCTGACTTTCGTTTTGAATGGTTTGCAGGAGATGGAGCTGGCTTAAATTTTGTTTTTGGTCAAAATACAGGTAATCATCCTACATGGTATACTGAATCAGCGATAGTAGACGTTACTGCTGTAAATGGCACTAGTTATGTAATAAGAAATTTTATTGTAAATCCTGAGGCAACTTTATATAGTGATGGATTAATGATCATTGATTTAACAGAAGCTTTTGGAGCTGGCAATGAGCCTTCAAAAGAATGGTGTGATGCCAATATTCCTTTCTTTACTGGTACTAAAGTGATAAATTATAGTAGCACAAATTAAAGTGTTACTTTTTTTCGGCTTAAAAGTATGTTAAAATAGTAATTGGAGGATTTATGAAAAAAAATATACAAGAATTTAAAAAATTTATAGCCAGAGGGAATGTTATAGATCTAGCAGTTGGGGTTATTATTGGTGGAGCTTTTTCATCGATTGTAACTAGTTTAGTAGATAATATTTTAACTCCTTTATTAGGACTTGTTTTAGGGGGAGTTGATTTTAGTAATTTATCTATAAAATTTAGAGATACAGAAATTTTTTATGGTGCTTTTTTTCAAAGTATTATTGACTTTCTTATTGTTGCTTTTTGCATATTTGTTATTATAAAATTTATTAATAAAATTGCAAACATAAAGAAAAAAGAAGAAGAAAAAGTGTTACAAAAAAAGAGTGACGAAGTTTTATTACTAGAACAAATTAGAGATTTATTAAAAGAAAAGAAGGAGGAAAAATGATTTTAGCTATAGTTGGACCAACAGGGGTAGGAAAGACTAAACTAAGTGTAGAACTAGCTAAAAAATACAAAGCAATAATTATTAATTCTGATGCGATGCAAGTATACAAGGGAATGGATATTGGTACTGCTAAAATAACGGAAGAAGAAAAAGAAGGAATACCTCATTATTTATTTGATATAAAAGATGTAGAAGAAAATTATACTGTCTATGATTATCAATTAGATGCTAGAAAGATAATAGAAGAAAATCAAGATAAAAATATTATTTTTGTTGGTGGCACTGGTCTATATTTAAAAGCAGCTCTATATTCTTATGAATTTAGTGAAGAAGATACAACTACAAATGAATATGAAGAATTAAGTAATGAAGAACTATATGAATTAGCAAAAGAAAAAGATCCTAATACCATGATCCACCCTAATAATCGCAAAAGATTAGTCCGTTTTTTAAATAAAAAAGAAATAAACACAGAAAAAAGCACACCTTTATATAAAGCAATTTATATAGGACTAACCTGTAATAGAGAAGATTTATATGATAGAATAAATAAAAGAGTAGATAAAATGTTTGAAGAAGGTTTATTAAAAGAAGTAAGGAGATTTTATGATAAAAATATAGAATCTAAAGCTTTATCAACAGCGATTGGTTACAAAGAACTATATGCTTATTTTAAAGGAGAGATAGACTTAGAAGAAGCAAAAGAATTAATTAAGAAAAATTCAAGACACTATGCGAAAAGACAATATACCTGGTTTAACAATCAAATGGATATAAAGTGGTTTAATGCAGACTTTAATGATTTTAACAAGACAATAGAGGAAGTAGAGAAGTATATCGATGAAAGAGCAAAATAAAGATAAACTAACTGAATATTTAAATAAAGTAATTAAATTTTTAAAAGGAAAGAATATGATTAATAGTAAGAAGATTAGTGATTCCCATCATACTTTTGAAGAATTATATAAATTTAGAGTTTTATGGTCATGATTCTAAAGAAGTAATACAAAGAGTAAAAAAATATATAAACAAAAAAGGTGATTAAGTGAATAAGATAATTAAAAATCTATTAAATAAAATAGAAAAAGAAGGATATGAAGCTTATGTAGTAGGTGGTTATGTTCGTGATTTATTATTAGGTATATCTAGTTATGATATTGATATTTGTACCAATGCAACACCAAAAGAATTGATGAGTATATTTCCTAGTGCTTCTCCTAAAAATCTAGGAGGAATAGATTTTAAAATAAAAGAATATCACATTGAAATAACTACCTATCGTGAAGAAATAAAATATAAAAATCGTAAACCAATAGAATTTAACTATATCAATAATTTAGTTCTAGACTTAGAAAGAAGAGACTTTACAATTAATGCTCTATGTATGAACAGTAAAGGAGAAATTATTGATTTAGTAGGAGGAATAGATGATTTAAGTAATTTAAAAATAAAAATGATAGGGGATGAAGAAGTAAAAATAAAAGATGATCCCTTAAGAATACTCAGAGCTATCCGTCTAGCAACAATTTTAAACTTCAATTTAGATAAAGCACTATACAAAGAAATAAAAGACAATAAAGATTTAATTCTTCTGTTGTCTAACACAAGAATAAAAGAAGAATTAGATAAAATATTATTATCAAATAATGTGAAGAAAGGCTTAAATTTAATGAATGATTTAGGCTTGTTATCTATTCTTAAAATTAGTAATTGGGAAGAAGTAGTACCAGTAAAAAATATAGAGGGAATGTATGCCCAAATTAAAATAAACTATGATATTCCTTTTACGAAAGAAGAAAAAAACAATATAACTAGTATCAGAAGAATAATTAATACAGATGAAATTGATAAAATGACTATTTATAATTATGGTTTATATTTATCTACTGTTGCAGGAGAAATACTTGGCATAGACAAAAAAGAAATTAACAAGATAAACAAAGAATTACCAATCCATGATAAAAAAGAGATAAATATAAAAGCTAGTGATATTGTAAGTATTTTAAATATAGATTATTCTAAAGAGATTAGTATTATTTTAAAAGATATTGAAAATTTAATAATTAATGGTAAAATAAGAAATAAAACAAATGATATTAAAAAATATATCATCGATCATAAAAGTGAGTGGATAAAATGAACATAGATATTTTTAAATGTCAAAAATACATTACTAATAGTTTATTTATTAAAAAAGCTTTAACTCTAAATTTAACTTTAGAGGAATTTTTAATGCTAACCTATTTTGATAATGATTATAATAATTATTTAAATATTAATGAATTAAGCAATAATATTGGTTTATCTGAAGATAGAGCTTATGAAATATTTACTTCCCTTTTATCTAAGAAATTAATTGATATTAAGACAGAAAAAGATATTGAAGGAAGACTAATAGAAAAGGTTAGTTTAGATAATTTTTATGAAATGATTATGGAAGATAAAGAAGAGAGTCATAAAAAAGAAATAAAGACTGATATATATACAGAATTTGAGCGTGAATTTGGTCGACCTATAAGTAGTATGGAATATGAAATTATCAATGCTTGGTTAGAACATAATTATAGTGAAGAGCTAATTGTAGGTGCCCTAAAAGAAGCGGTTTATAATGGAGTGAAAAATTTAAGATATATCGATAAAATCTTATTTGAATGGAATAAAAAAGGATTTAAAACGATGAATGATGTAAACAATCATTTAGAAAAAAAAGAAGTAAAGAAGGAGGATAGTGAGTTATTTGATTATAACTGGTTAGATGATGAAGAGTGAAGAAGTAATTAGTGTATTAGACAAGTATTATCCTGATGCTAGATGTGAATTAAATTATACAAAAGATTATGAACTTTTAATTGCAACAGTCCTAAGTGCCCAATGTACAGATAAAAGGGTAAACCAAGTAACAGAGGTATTATTCCAAAAATATGATTTAAATGGATTAAAAGATGCCGATATCAAGGATATAGAAAGTATTATTAGACCATGTGGTTCACACACTAAAAAAGCTAAATATATTAAGACCATAGCGGAAAAATTAATTGAAGATTATCATAGTATTGTTCCTAATAATAGAGAATATTTAGAGAGCTTGCCAGGAGTAGGGAGAAAGACTTGTAATGTTGTTCTATCTAATATTTATGATGTTCCAGCCATTGCCGTTGATACCCATGTAGCAAGAGTATCCACTAGACTAGGACTTGCCAAAGAGGGGGATGATGTATCCGTAATTGAACAAAAATTAATGAAGAAATTTCCAAAAAATAAATGGAGCAGATTACACCATCAATTAGTTTTATTTGGTAGGTATAATTGTACAGCTAGAAATCCTAAATGCCAAGATTGTTTATTTAAAACTAATTGTAAATATTATAAAAAAATTACTCACTAACGAGTAATTTTTATTGTGATCTAATATCTTGGGTTTCTAGCAAATCTTCAAATTCTGAAGCAGTATGTATACCATGAGTAGTAGCAAGTTCGCCATCTTTAAAATAAAGAATAATCGGTACTTCTGAAATAATATTTGCCTCAATTCCTAATTCCTCAGCAATATCATTTTTATAATCTTTATTTGTATCTTTATAATCAGTAACATTTAAGAAATAAAAATTATTTTGTAAATGATATTCATCAATTAATGGTTTTAATTCTGTTTCTAAATTATATACATCTTCATCATTAGTATAACTAATATATAAAAAGTAATAATTAGGGGTTTCTGATAAAACAGAACTTATTTCCTCAATATCAGTTAGTTCTAAACTAATAGTATTTGTACTAATTAAATAGCTATTATAATATTTTTCTTGTTCTTTAACTGTCGTCCATTTATGAAAATATAGGGCAAGAAAAATTATGGCTAAGATAATACAAAGTCCTATAAAATATTTTTTAGCAGTCTCTTTTCTATATTTTACCTTACTAGTCGCCATAACATCCCTCCATTAATATTTTAACATACAAGAGTCTTATTTGTAAATTACTTTTCTTCGGAATTGTCTTCCAACTTTACTAACACTTCTCTAGGCTTAGAACCATTAGGAGGACCTACAATTCCTCGTTCTTCTAATAAATCTACTACCCGAGCGGCACGGTTATACCCAAGTCTAAATCTTCTTTGAAGTAAACTTGTACTAACTTTACCAGTTTCTATAGCAAACTTGACAATTTCATCATATAAAGGATCATCATATTCTTCAGTCTCATTAGGAAGTCCATGAATACCACTTCCTGTAGCATCTAAATTTTGCATTTCCTCATTATAATGAGCCACTTGTTCTTTACATACATAATCAATAATTCTCTTAATTTCATCATCAGTAATGAAACAACCTTGAATACGAATAGGAACATTTTCACCCATTGGTAAATAAAGCATATCACCTTTACCAAGTAGCTTTTCAGCACCACTCATATCAAGTATAGTTCTTGAATCAATGTTTGATGCAACCGCAAAAGCGATACGAGAAGGAATATTTGCTTTAACAACACCAGTAATAACATCAGTTGAAGGTCTTTGAGTTGCAACAATTAAGTGTATTCCCGCTGCTCTAGCCATTTGGGTAATTCTCATAATTGAATCTTCAACTTCTTTAGAAGCAACAAGCATTAAATCTGCAAGTTCATCGATAATTGCTACAATATAAGGCATTTTAGCAACATTAGTATTATTCTTTTGATTTTCCTTCATAATCCATTCATTATATCCAGCAATATTTTTAACATTAGCATCACTAAACATATCATAACGTTTATCCATTTCAGCTACTAATTTTTGAAGAGCAATACTAGCTTTTTTAGGATCGCTAACAACTGGACATAAAAGATGAGGGACACCATTATAATTAGATAACTCAACTTTCTTAGGGTCAACTAACATAAGCTTTACTTCATCTGGTTTATAGCGCATTAGAATTGAACAAATCATTGTATTTGTACAAACAGATTTACCAGAACCAGTAGAACCAGCGATTAAAAGGTGAGGCATTTTAGATAAATCAGCAAGTTGTGGTCTACCCATAATATCTTTACCTAAAGCAACAACAATTTTAGCATCACTCATCGCTTTTGATTCATGAGCAAGAACTTCTTTAAACTTAACAGCACTAATACTTGGGTTAGGAATTTCTATACCTATAGTACTTTTACCTGGAATAGGCGCTTGTATTCTAACATCTTTAGCAGCTAGAGCTAAAGCTATTTCTTTATTAATTCCACTAATTCGACTAACTTTAGTACCACTAGGTACTTTTACTTCAAACTGTGTAACTGCAGGACCAATATGAATCTCAACAACTTGACCATTAATTTGAAAATCTTTTAATACTCTTTCTAAATTTTCTTTATTACTACGAATATAATTGTTAGATGCAGCATTTTTCTTAGGTGGAACAACATCATCTAAAAGCGATAGAGGAGGTAAAGTATAATTACTGTTTGCCTCATATATTGTACTTTTATTAGTTTCCAAGTTTTCTTTCAAAGGTTCTTTAGTAGTTTTTAACTCTTCCATACTAGTAATAACAATTTTATCCTTTTTCTTTTCTTCAAACTCCTGATCTTCTTCATATTGATATTCTTCTTCTTTTACTGGCTTTTCTTTAGGAGTAGTATTTTTTAAACTAGAGAAGAAAGCTTTAATCTTACTAACAATATCAGCTAGAGTAATATTAAAGAATAAAATAATGCCAAATATAGTCAAAATTACACAAACGATTTTTGTACCTGTAAGTCCAAACAAACTAGAAAGCCCAATAGAAAATATTGCTCCAAGTATTCCTCCACCAATTTCAATAGAAGTATCTCCACTAGTAAATAAAGCAGTATTAGATCCTATGGTAGAAATACGTTCCATATATTGATCTATTGTAGATTGGAATATATCTCCAGCTCCATCACATTGTTCAATAAACCCAAAATGACTAGCTACTAATAAAACAATAACAATGATATATAATCCCACTAATCTTTGACTTAAAAACTTAGGCAAACATCTTTTAATTAACATATAAATACCTAAACCTAAAAGGAAAATTAAAAGGAATATCCAAGCCCAACCTCCAACTAAGAACATTGCAAACTTCTTAATAATAGAACCAACTGGACCAAACCCAAACCCTATAATACCGATTAATATTAAGATTAAACCTGTAAGTTCAGCACTAAATCCTACTTTTTCTGTATCATCTTTTTTTGTTTTCTTTTTCTTTGCCATCTTACTTCACCATAATAATTATAACGTAAAGAAGAGGGGAATGCAAATAAATATTCGTATAATCTTCATAAATAAAAAATAAAATGTAAAGAATCTATTGAGTAAGTATAAAAATTAGAATATAATGAATAATGAGGTGGAATATGATAAATGTAGAAGAAAACAAAACAACTTATATGGTAAATGATGTAGTAATGGGAGAAGTAGACTATCCTTATATTAATAAAGATACAGTAAATATTACGCATACGTTTGTGGATAATTCATTAAGAGGGCAAGGCATAGCAGACAAATTAATGACAGAAGTATTTAAATATTTAAGTGAGAATAACTTAAAAGTAGTCTGTACATGTTCTTATGCAGTATCATGGCTAGAAAAACA
>ERZ1643251.4909-NODE-4909-length-11307-cov-5.253288_pt1 | contig 11307 bp, 12 predicted proteins | sample MGYA00579261_ERZ1643251 | MGnify/ENA primary metagenome ERZ1643251 (study PRJEB29033, sample SAMEA4952267) | chicken gut metagenome | biome: Broiler Chicken; feature: Gastrointestinal Tract; material: Caecum | place: Ireland | collected 2018 | study: Broiler... | reverse complement strand
ATACCGACCTCCAATTGTTAGATTTTATGGTCTAACTTTTGGGGGTCGGTACATTTTCTGGCCTTTTTTTCGTATTTAATAAGTAGAGGTGAAAATGCATGAATGCAGAAATCATTGCAGTCGGAACAGAGATTTTGATGGGGCAAATCGTTAATTCTAACGCGGCCTATCTTTCAGAGCAATTAGCCAATTTGGGGATTAATGTTTATTATCATGTCGCAGTCGGAGATAATGAAAAGCGATTGACGACCTGTCTTGAACGCGCCAAAAGTCGGAGTGATTTAATCGTGCTTTGTGGTGGTTTGGGGCCTACGCAAGATGATTTAACCAAGCAAACTGTAGCCAAATTTGTCAATCAAGCATTAGTCTATGATCCAACAGGGCATGCACGTTTGATGGATTATTTTGCCAAGACCAAGCGAGAAATGACCGAAAATAATTTATTACAAGCCCTCACTTTTAAGGATGGTCGTGGTATTGCCAATCCAAATGGTCTAGCGGTCGGTATTTATTATGAAGATAGCGATCATACTCACTATTTATTATTGCCTGGGCCACCGCGCGAGTTAAAGGCGATGTTTCGTCAAAATGTTGTGCCACTTTTGCGTGAAATCAATCCGCAAGATACGAAGCTCTATTCTCGGGTGTTGCGTTTTTATGGTATTGGCGAATCGCAGTTAGTCACGCTTTTAGCGGATTTCATTGACCATCAGACCAACCCTACGCTAGCTCCTTATGCCAAAACCAATGAAGTGACGTTGCGTTTGACAGCCAATGCATCTACCCAAGATGAAGCGGATAGGTTGCTTGATGAATTAGAGGAGAAAATTCAAGCTTTGGCCGGTGCTTACTTTTATGGTTATGGGGATGATTTTTCTTTAGCGGAGGCGATGATTGCCCAATTAAAAGAGCAAAAACGGACAATCAGTGTGGCTGAGAGTTTGACAGCCGGCCTTTTTGCTTCCACCTTGGGACAATATCCGGGGGTGTCACAGGTCTTTAAAGGTGGTGTGGTCACTTATTCCCTTGAGATGAAGGCGGCTTTATTAGATATTGATGCCGATTATTTACGAGAAGTCGGTACGGTGAGTGAAGCTTGTGTCACCTTAATGGCTAAAAATATGCAGCAAAAAGCGCAAACGGATTATGCCATTGCTTTTAGTGGTGTGGCGGGACCGGATCAATTAGAAGGCCAAGCAGTCGGAACTGTCTGGATGGCTTTGGCGACTCCAAATGGGGTACAGACCTATTGCAAACAGTTCCCCCATGGCCGCAATGAAATCCGCCAAGCCGCTGTCATGTTTGGGTTAAATCTCGTTTATCGCGCGCTTTTAGCGGAAGAACAAGCCTAAAGATAGCTTGAAACAAAATCGAATATCTGTTCGTTTTTGCTTGCATTTTTACCTAGAAACGTTTATGATAAAAATGAGTTTGAATCGAGTAGAAGGATTCATGAAAGGGGAAGAATTATGGCCGATGATCGTAAAACAGCCTTAGATGCTGCATTGAAAAAAATAGAAAAAAACTTTGGTAAAGGCTCTATCATGAAGCTTGGTGAAAAAGCTGACCAACAAATCTCCACCGTACCAAGTGGCTCGCTTGCATTGGATGTTGCTTTAGGAGTAGGGGGTTATCCAAGAGGGCGAATTATTGAAGTATACGGCCCAGAAAGTTCTGGTAAGACTACGGTTGCTTTACATGCGATTGCCGAAGTTCAAAAACAAGGCGGAACTGCAGCCTTTATCGATGCCGAACACGCTTTAGATCCAGCCTATGCCAAAAAGCTAGGCGTGAATATTGACGAATTACTTTTATCACAGCCAGATACCGGTGAACAAGGTCTAGAGATTGCCGATGCCCTTGTTTCTAGTGGCGCGGTCGATATTATTGTCATTGACTCAGTTGCCGCTTTAGTGCCACGTGCCGAAATCGATGGCGAAATGGGGGATACACACGTTGGGTTACAAGCCCGTTTAATGTCTCAAGCCCTACGTAAGTTATCTGGTACGATTAACAAGACGAAGACTATTGCGATTTTTATCAACCAAATCCGTGAAAAAGTCGGTGTGATGTTTGGTAATCCAGAAACTACACCTGGTGGACGTGCCTTGAAGTTCTATGCGACTGTGCGTTTAGAAGTGCGTCGTTCTGAACAATTAAAACAAGGTAGCGATATTGTCGGTAACCGTACCAAGATTAAAGTCGTGAAAAACAAAGTGGCGCCACCATTTAAAGTCGCTGAAATTGACATCATGTATGGCGAAGGAATTTCTCAAGAAGGGGAATTACTAGATATGGCGGTCGATGTTGATTTAGTCGATAAGAGTGGGGCATGGTATTCATACAATGGTGAGCGAATTGGACAAGGACGCGAAAATGTCAAAAACTATATGAAAGATCACCCAGAGATGGTCAGTGAGCTTTTAGTCAAAGTTCGTGACGCTTACGGTATTGGCGATGGTAGCACCATTGAACAAACGGAAAATGCCGTAGAAACCGAACAAGAAACATTAGATTTAGAATAATGGACTGTTAAAGACCTCAATCGCCTAAGTTTTTTGGGCATCTGAGGTCTTTTTGTGTAACAAAGTACCAGTTTATAGAATAGCGATTTTTAAGTTGACACACTAAGTTTGAAACATTAGAATAAAACTGTGTATGTAATAATACACCTAAGTAGATTCATTTATTCTGAACAAGATTTAAAACTACATTAAAAAACGATAGTATGGAGGTGATTCAATGGTACTTTACATTCTCCTCGCTATCATCGTGGGGTTGGTTGTCGGTTTAGGGATTGGAATTTTTGTTGCGAATACTCGTCATACCAAAGAAATTGCTGATGCGCAAAATTCGGCTGTTGGGATTATCAACGCGGCGAATAAAGAAGCTGAAACTCTGAAAAAAGAAGCTCTATTAGAAGCCAAAGAAGAAAATCAAAAATATCGCAGTCAGATTGAAAGCGAAATCAAAGAAAGCAGACAAGAATTAAAATCACAAGAAAATCGTTTGCTTCAAAGAGAAAAGCTTTTAGATCGCAAAGATGACTCATTAGAAAAACGTGAGCACACTTTAGAAGGCAAGGAAACAAAACTTGCAGCAAAACAACACGTTATCGATGAGCGAGAAAAAGAAGTTGAAAAGTTAATTGAACAACAACAAACAGAATTACAGCGCATTGCTGAATTAACTAAAGAAGATGCCGCACAAGTCATCATGAAACAAACAGAAGAAGAATTAAGCCATGAGTTAACAATAATGGTGAAAGAATCTGAACAGCGCGCCAAAGAAGAAGCAGATCGCAAGGCGAAAAACTTACTTTCATTGGCTATCCAACGTTGTGCCGCTGACCAAGTTTCAGAATTGACAGTTTCTGTGGTCAATCTGCCAAATGATGAGATGAAAGGTCGCATCATTGGTCGTGAAGGACGTAATATTCGTACCCTTGAAACATTAACCGGGATTGATTTAATTATTGATGATACACCTGAAGCAGTGGTGTTATCCGGATTTGATCCGATTCGTCGCGAAATTGCTCGCATGACACTTGAAAAACTCATTCAAGATGGTCGTATTCATCCAGCGCGTATTGAAGAAATGGTCGAAAAATCACGCAAAGAAATGGATGAACGAGTTCGCGAATACGGAGAACAAGCTGCCTTTGAAGTGGGTGCACATACCCTACATCCTGATTTAATCAAGATTTTAGGTCGTCTACACTTTAGAACAAGTTATGGTCAAAATGTGTTAAATCACTCAGTTGAAGTCGCTAAATTAGCAGGCGTCTTAGCTGCTGAATTAGGTGAAGATATCCAATTAGCCAAACGTGCCGGTCTTTTACATGATATCGGTAAAGCGCTCGATCATGAAATTGAAGGCTCACACGTGGAAATTGGTGCCGAATTAGCAGCAAAATATCGAGAAAATAAAGTGGTCGTTAATGCCATTGCTTCTCACCACGGTGATACCGAAGCAACTTCTATCATCTCTGTTTTAGTAGCTGCAGCCGATGCTTTATCTGCTGCCCGTCCAGGTGCTCGTAGTGAATCATTAGAAAACTACATTCGCCGTTTGGAAAATCTAGAAAACATCTCCAATAGTTTTGAAGGTGTGGAATCTAGTTTTGCTGTACAAGCAGGTCGTGAAGTCCGCGTAATGGTTAAACCAGAAGAAATATCAGATTTAGACGCAGTTCGCCTAGTTCGTGACATCCGTAAGAAAATTGAAGATGAATTGGATTATCCAGGTCATATCAAAGTTACGGTTATCCGCGAAACTCGTGCTGTGGACTATGCAAAATAAATAATCTCACCAGTCTAGTAAAGTTTGCTAGGCTGGTTTTTTTGCTTTGAGAAAGGTTGAAAAAATACGAACCTCCCTCCCTTTTCTCCCGCCTTTGCCAAAAATGACAAAAAAACTTGTCAAAAACAATTGACAAGAATAGTTGTCAATGTTAGAGTGTAGATGACAAGGATATTTGTCAAAAATGATTCAAAAAAGAATATCGAGGTGGAAAAAGATGGGACTGATTAACCATTTAAAAGAGTATCGTTCTTCTTTAGGATTGAATCAAACCGAGCTTGGTAAATTAGCGGGGGTATCCAGGCAAACCATTAGTCTCATTGAGCGTGGTGACTATTCACCCTCTGTGGCCCTTGCCCTAAAAATTGCTCAAATCTGCCAAGTCAAAGTAGAAGACATTTTTCAACTAGAGGAGGATGACTCTGCTATTAGCTAAGGGTACGTATGAAAGAGCTAGTTGGGTTGACTTGTTTGAACAGATGTTAATGAAGTGGGAAGTTATGATGAAGATTAGAAAATATTTGCTAGAAATCCTTTTATTTATTGGCGCACTGGGACATTTTATTTTAATTATATTAAATGATTTGCATCTTTACCAAGTGACGAATGGGTTACTTTCTATTCCGGTACCTTATATAGTTTCGATTTTGTTTTTCATTTTACTTATCTATAAAGAAAGGAAGCGTGATTAAATTTGGAATACTTGTTTAATAATGTCTTGAAACTTAATTGGGATTTTAAGAAACCTAGTACTTATTTTAAAGTTTTTGTTTTCTTTTTCATAGCATCATTTATTTTTCAATTCATAAAAGGTTATTTCTAAAAACTCGTTTTGAGAGCAGAAAATCTGATTATTATAGTTAGAAAAATATTTTTACTAAGTGAAATAGACTGTTTAAGAATGATTTTCGACGATTCAGGAATGTTTCACCATGAGAATTTGAAATTGTGGCATTATTATTTTATAAAGATTCGAGAGGAGGATGACGAAGATGAAAAAGGATAAGGTGTTGAAGAAATGGGGAGGTCAGACGATGAAGCTTGTTTTATTAGGCGCTGTAATCGGTCTGGGGGTTTCAATTATCGGAGGATTGAATCGTAATTTTTGGCATTTCGATTTAAATCAGCTCAAACTATTTTTACAACAAGCTTTTATTTATTTCTTTTTGTTTGGCTGTATCGTTGCGAATATCGTGTTGGGGATTTACTATGGAAAAACGAAGCGGACCGTACAAAGGATTGTCCACGCAGAGGAAGAGGTATTAGATTTTTTAGAAGATAAATTTGAAATACAGTTTGCTCGTGGTCAGATTTTGGTGGTTGTGAGTATCTGTTTCTTCATCTTGGGTGCATGCTTATTAAATACAATTATTGAGATAGATATCTATCTTATCATTGCGGTTTTATATATTTTCAATTTTTTCTATACCGACTATGTTGTTATCCAGTTGTATCGTTTATCCATTAAGGTTTATCCTGAAAAAAGTAAGGCTGATCCGACTTCGATGAATTATTTAGAGCAATGGTTATCCTATAGTGATGAAGCCGAAAAAGAACTCACTTACCAAAGCGCCTATTCAACATTTAGTAAAATGCAAATTGTTTTTATTATTGCGATGTTTCTTGCGTTTATCGGTCAATTACTTTTCGATACAGGATTTTTTGCAATACTGATAGTTACCGCGTTATTTGGGACGTTTAATATTTTATTCCAAGTTTATTATTTGAAGTTACGTAAACAAAAATTAAATTGAAAGATGATTCATTAAAGAGGTGTTTGCTGTGTTAAGTGTACGAAATTTATCCAAGACTTTTGGGGATTACAAAGCGTTGGATCAGCTATCATTTACCATTGAACCGGGCTCGATTTTAGGACTAATTGGCCAAAATGGTGCAGGTAAAACCACGACTTTCCGCTTGATTTTAGATTTTTTACAAGCAGATGAAGGGGAAGTATTATTCAACGATCATCCAATCGGGGAAGCAGACTATAATTTCATCGGCTATTTGCCTGAAGAGCGTGGATTGTATCCGAAGTTAACGATAGAAGAGCAATTATTATTTTTTGCAGAGTTACGGGGCAAATCGAGGAAAGAAATCGCACCACAAATTGAAGGCTGGCTCGAAAAATTCCAAGTAAAAGGCAAGAAAACCGATAAAGTCCAGACGCTCTCAAAAGGGAATCAGCAAAAAGTTCAGCTAATTGCGACCTTAATTCATCAGCCGAAATTAGTGATTTTAGATGAACCATTTAGCGGCTTGGATCCGGTGAATGCCCAAATCATGAAAAATGCGATTATCGAATTGCGCCAATCCAATGCTTGTGTCATTTTTTCAAGTCATAATATGGACAATGTCGAGCAAATTTGTGACCAGTTAATTATGCTGAAAAATGGTCAAACCGTCCTACATGGCAAAGTCAATGAAATCAGAGAATCCTTTGGTCGCAGCCGTTTATATTTAGAAGGCGATTATACCGATTATCATTTTGAGACTTTACCAGGTGTGGCCAAAGTCGATACCCATCAAGCCAATCGCACTATTTTGCATTTATCAGATCCTGAGGTAGGAAAAGAAATCTTCCAAATGGTGACTAAAGACGGCTATATTCCGATGTTTATTCAGCAGCCACCAACCTTAGAAGAGATTTTCAAGATGAAAGCAGGTGCGGAAAATGAGTAAGTTTTGGATTATTGCATTAAATGTTTATAAAAAACAAGTACGTTCGGCTGCCTTTTTGATTATGGTGTTGGCGCCACTTGTAATTGGTGCTTTATATTATGGCATGGGTAAATTTATGAGTGACGCGTCTAGCATTGACAAAATTGGCGTGTATGACCAACAGATGGTGCTTGCCAACGCCTTGAGCCAATCAAAGGAATTCGAGTTTCAAGCGATGAAATCTGAAAAGTCCGGTGAAAAGCAACTGGCAGAGGATAAAATTGATGCCTTCTTAATTTTAGATACTTCAAAAGAGGTCCTCAAAGCAAAATTATTGGCTAAAGATAGTGTGGAAACCAGTACGCAGCTGAAATTGCGCATGATGTTAAGTCAAATCCAACGCCAGGTCTCTGCCCAAAAGTTAGGGTTAAGTGCCCAACAATTAGCCCAACTTGACCAACAAGTGCCACTTACGGTGAATAAAGTGACCGTCAATGATCAAGGCCAATTAACGAAAAAACAAGAAGATGGCGCAGCTGTTCAGATGATTATCGGATTTGCCTGCACGATTATTTTATTCTTGTTTATTGCGAATTATGCCAATATTATCGCCCAAGAAATTGCGACGGAAAAAGGTAGTCGGATTATGGAAATTATATTATCGAGTACCAAGGCAAGCACGCATTATTATGGAAAAATCATGGGGGTCATCTTGGTTGGTTTGACGCAGATGGCTGTCTACATTCCCGTCTTTTTGCTTGGTTTATATCAATTCAAGGATAATGAGCAACTGGCGCCATTTTTAGCAAGTGTGGATTTTGGGGCGCGTTTTAGTTGGCCGTTATTTTTAAATATTGTCTTAGTGGCTCTGTTTGTCTTGACGGGAATTGTCCAATATGCGGTCTTATCAGCGGTGGCAGGCTCTCTTGTCAATCGCGCAGAAGAAACCTCCAAAGCCATTATGCCGGTGATGTATTTGGCGATGATTGGCTATTTTGGCGGCTTGGTCTTTAGCTTTACCAACACGCAAAGTCCGATTTTAACCATTACTTCTTATATTCCGTATTGGTCTAGTTTTGCGATGCCACTTAGAATTGTCAATGAAGTGGTCAGCTATCCAGGTGCTTTCATCAGTTTAGCGCTAAATATCGTGATTAGTACCGTGGTGATGGTCTTATCAGCGAAAATGTATAAAGCCAATGTTCTTGTTTACAATGATCGCGGTGTGTTGGCGGCTTTCAAACAATCCATCAAATTGATGAAAACAGTGAAATAACTCAAAAATGTGTAGTAAGGTGAAATATTCTTGCTACACATTTTTAACTCTTTGTGAATAAACTAAATAAAGAATAATCTCTGTTTTCATTTGTAGTTTCATACTAATTCATTCACTTTTATCACAATGAATGATATATTATAGTTGAAATCAGCTTTTTTTATTAAAAAGAATGGAGCGATGAAAATGTCTGCAAAAGTGGATGAATTAACTAGGATGATTAATGGTCTCAATGCTGAAGAACTTGACTTAATTATTGAATATATCTATACACTAAAAGATTTAGAAAACATCAAAGCACGGTTAGACGTAGAAAGCGGAAATACAGAAGCGTTTGATAGTGTAGAAGAATGGTGGCAGAGTATCAATGAAGATTAGGCAAACTCCTGCATTTAAAAGAGACTTGAAAAGATACAAAAAGAAGCACTATGATATTACTAAAGTTAAAGTTGCTGTCGAATGCATTATTTCAAAGGATACTTATAAGTTAAAGACATTCTATAAGGACCATTCGCTAAAAGGAAATTGGCAAGGATATAGAGAGCTACATATTGAAGATGATTGGCTTTTGATTTATAAAATAGAGAAAGAAAGTATAACTTTGGTGCTAACTAGAACGGGTAAACATGATGATTTATTTGATTGATACTTCAGAAAATAGCTTTCTTTTTGTGAAAGTGTTATCATATAAACAAATAAACCATAGAATCGAGGCAGAAAATGAATTTCAACAATATGCATAATGTTCGCCAATACAAAATCGAATTAACCGCAGATGCACCCAATATCGACATCGTGGCTTTGAAGAATTTTGGCGTCTGGATGAATCCCTATGATAAGTTTTACGTACTGACCTTAACGGATGCAGAAAGTCCTTATACCCATTCACAACTTTTTATTCAGGACTTTTTCAAAAAAACAGGCTTAAAGCAAAATCAAGTCACGATTCAAGCCCAATATTAAGACTAAAAATGCGCAACCTCACTTTTAAGGCTGCGCATCTTTTTATTAGATTAAACCTAATTTTTCAAAAGCATGGGCAAGTCCATCGTCTTCTACTGCATCGGTAATGAAATCGGCCATAGCTTTGATTTCTTCGCCACCATTGCCCATAGCGACACCGACTTGGCAATATTCAAGCATCGGAATATCGACCTTCGCATCTCCAAAGGCAATCGTATCTGTCTTTGAAGCGTGCAGATGGTCAAGTAAAACATCAATGGCATGCGCTTTGGTAATGTCTTTCACGCCTAAATCACCAAATAAGGCAGTCTCCCCAACGCCGCCCCATGTACCAGCTTTGAGATGTGGGAAGGCTTGTTTGCTTGCTTCATGATCTTCATAAGAGTTGAGGATAAAGCTGATTTTATTCACATCATCCCGATACAGCTCCCCACCGAAAACGACGCCATGTAGCACGTCTTCTACTTCTTGATCTTTTACTTCTTCTAGCTTTTTCCCTTTTTTCAGTGCATATTTTTTCATGACTGGACGCGCCACTTCACGAAAGTTTTCACTCGCAAAAAGCCCGTTATTGCTCTCGATGTAAAATTCTAATTGCCGCTCATGCAACCAATCGACAATTTCACGGACATCTTTGGCAGACAACATTTGATGCATAATCACCTTGCCATCATGTTCGACATAGGCCCCGTTGCCCCCAATCATCCCATCCAGTCCGATATTTAAAATATAATCGGGCATTTCCGCTTTACTTCGCCCAGTGCATGCGTAAACTAGATGCCCATTTGCCCGTGCCTTTTGAATAGCCAGTTTGGCAGATTCAGGCAACGTGTTATCATAATCGACTAAAGTCCCATCAACATCGAGAAAAATAATTTTTGACATAGTACCTCTTCCTTTGTTGTTTTCTTATCTTTATCGTATCAAAAGGTGCGTGAATTGATAATCGTTTACAGTGGAATTCAAATAGTATTTACAAAATAATAGCAAAAAATATATGCAATTTGTAAATGTTGTTTCGCCAATAGCAGATATTTTGGGGATTTTTTGTGGTTATGTTATACTCAAAGCAAATATTCAGCCAAAAAGTGTTGAAAATAATTTTTTAAGGTGATGTAAATGAGTATACCAACTTATGATTATATTGTTATTGGTGGGGGTAGTGGTGGAATTGCCTCTGCGAACCGAGCTGCGATGCGTGGCGCCAAAGTGTTATTGATTGAAGGTCGTCATTTAGGGGGGACCTGTGTGAATGTCGGCTGTGTCCCTAAAAAAGTGATGTGGCAAGCGAGTCATGTGATTGAAGCTGTGGAAAAAGAAGCAGCAGGCTACGGTATTTATGCACATGTGGATAAGTTTGATTTCGCAAAACTTGTGGAAAACCGTGAAAAATATATTGAATTTCTACATGGTGCGTACCAAAGAGGTCTTGATAGCAATAAAGTTGAAGTTATCCACGGTTATGCACAATTTGTGGATAACCATGTGATTTCTGTGGACAACCAACAATTTTATGGGAAAAACATTTTGATTGCGACCGGAGCTAGACCGATGCCATTAGCGATTCCTGGTGGCGAATATGCGAAAAACTCCGATGATTTCTTTGCTTTGACGGAGTTACCTAAGCATGTTTTGATTTTAGGGGCTGGTTATATTGCGGCAGAATTAGCAGGTGTGATGCATGGTTTAGGTTCACAGGTGACTTGGGCGTATCGCAAAGCACGACCATTGCGCCAGTTTGACACCCAAATAATCGAATCTTTAGTGAATTTATATCAAGCGCGCGGCATTACGACTAAGGCCAATCATGTACCAGCCAAAATCGAAAAGACAGCTAGCGGTTATGAAGTGACTTTTGAAAATGGTGCGGTTATTGCGACAGATTATGTATTGTTTGCCGGAGGACGCGTGCCAAATGTGGAAAAGATTGGTTTGGAAAATACGGATGTCAAGCTGGATGACCGGGGCTTTATTGCAGTGGATAAATATCAAAAGACAAGTGTGGATCATATTTTTGCGGTGGGCGATGTAATTGGCAAACTAGAATTAACCCCAGTGGCAATTGCGGCTGGACGTAGATTATCTGAGCGTTTATTCAATGGTCA
>ERZ1643251.4907-NODE-4907-length-11309-cov-5.043451_pt1 | contig 11309 bp, 15 predicted proteins | sample MGYA00579261_ERZ1643251 | MGnify/ENA primary metagenome ERZ1643251 (study PRJEB29033, sample SAMEA4952267) | chicken gut metagenome | biome: Broiler Chicken; feature: Gastrointestinal Tract; material: Caecum | place: Ireland | collected 2018 | study: Broiler... | reverse complement strand
GGCATTTACGCCGATGCGGATCGGCACATGGTGCATTTTTGCGCAGGAAACCAATGCCTGCACATTGGCTTCACTGCCGATGTTCCCCGGATTAAAACGGATTTTATCGATACCGTTTTCCATCGCAGCAATCGCGAGCCTGTAATCAAAATGAACATCCGCCACAAGCGGGAGCTTGGGTACGCGCGCGCGGATCTCGCGCACGGCAGCGGCAGCCGCCGCATCGTTCACCGCCATGCGGACCACTTCGCAGCCCGCCTGCGCGAGCTGCTCAATCTGCGCAACCGTTGCTTCCACATCCCCAGTATAGGTGTTCGTCATGGATTGCACGGAAATGGGCGCGCCTGCGCCCATCCGTAGCCCGCCAATGCAGACCGCTTTCGTTTTGTTTCCCATCCTAACCTCCGGCTTTCAATCAGCCGCCAAACAGGCCGTTTACAAGCCCGCGCACATCGCTTACTGTTAAATATACCATAAGCCCAAGCAGGAGCACCAGCCCCGCAAAATGGACCATGCCTTCCTTTTCCGGCGGTATCGGCTTGCGGCGGATTGCCTCAATGATCAAGAACACCAATCTGCCTCCGTCGAGCGCAGGCAGCGGCAGAAGGTTCATGAACGCTAGGTTCACGCTGATGAGCACCGCAAGGTAAAGCACCGTTTCAAACCCCGTGCGCACCGCCTGGCCGATGATGGTAACCGTTCCGACCGGCCCGACAACATCGCCCTGCTGCACGCCCTGCGTAAAGATGCTGCCGATAAAGCGCGCCATCTCCACAAAAATATCCCACACATAGCGGAATGAGGCACCAAGCGCCTGGAAAAGCCCATAGCGTTCCCTGCCATAGCCATAGGTGATGCCGATGAGATTGCTTTCTTGCGCCTCGTTGTAAAAATCGCGCACGGTAAGATCGATGGTTTCTCCATCACGCTGCACGGTAATGATCATCTCGTCCCCCGTTGCCCCAAGGATGAGATCCGAAGCTTCCGTAAAGCTTTCGATGACTTTCCCGTTGATTGCATAAAGCACATCGCCCGGTTCAATGCCGGCTATGGCTGCGGGTGCGCTTTCGCTCGCAAGCTCCTGTACCACCGGCACATCCACATATACGCCGTAGGTCATAAGGGAGACCACCGCAAACAAGATTGCCGTGATCACGTTCATGAGCGGGCCTGCCGCCACTACGATAATGCGCTTCCATACCGGATGCGATGAGAACGAACGGCTATCTTTTGCAGCTTCATCCTCGCCATAAAAGCGGCACATGCCGCCGATTGGAAATGCGCGCAGGGAATAAAGGATCCCGTTTTTCTCTTTTTTTACGATCGCAGGGCCCATGCCCACCGCAAACTCCAGCACGGTAAAGCCCAGCCATCTTCCAGCTAGAAAATGGCCAAGTTCATGCACCACAACGAAAACGGAGAGCACCAAAAGGGCTGCCAAAATGGATAAAAACGTCGTCAATTCTTCTTCTCCATCGCTTTCTCCGCAAGGCTGCGCGCCTCGCGGTCTGTTTCCAGAATATCCGCAAATGTGCGGATTTCTGCGCGTGTTACATGCGCCATCGCATATTCCACTGCGCAGAAAATGTCAAAAAATCCGATTTCCCCTTTCCGGAACCGGGCGACTGCCGCTTCGTTTGCGGCATTGTAGGCAATCGGGAGCACTTCGCCTTCCGCAAGCGCTTCATACGCGAGCGGGATGGACGGGAAACGCTCCGCATCCGGCGCCTCAAACGTGAGCTTTCCAACCTCAGCCAGGTTGAGCGCGCCGAATTGAGCTGGCATACGCTCGGGCCAGGATAACGCATAATGGATTGCGAGGCGCATATCCGGGCGTGCAAGCTGTGCAAGTATGCTTGCGTCGCAAAACTCCACCATGGAATGCACGATGGATTCCGGATGCACAAGCACTGAGATGCGTGCTCCTTCTATGCCGAACAAGTAGCTCGCCTCCATGATTTCAAGCCCCTTGTTAAACAGGGTGGCGGAATCGATGGTAATCTTTGCGCCCATGCTCCAAGTGGGGTGGCGCAATGCATCCTGGGCTGTTACCACGCGCAGCTTTTCCATCGAAGCGGTGCGGAACGGTCCTCCCGAAGCCGTAAGCCAAAGCCGGGCTACCTCGCCATGCGTGCCGCCGCAAAGGCATTGAAAGAGCGCAGACTGCTCGCTGTCCACCGGGAGAATCCTGCCCCCGTGCACCAACGCTTGGTCTACAAGCTTGTGCGCACAGACGATGCTCTCCTTGTTCGCAAGCGCAACGGTTTTGCCCGCATTAAGCGCCGCAAGCAGCGGCTCGGTCCCGGCGAAGCCGGATATGCCGTTTACGACCGTATCAATCTCCGGCAATGCCGCCAGGATGGCCGCAGCCTGCGGCCCCGCTTCCAATCGCACGCCCTCCGGCAGATACGGCCGCACCGTTTTTGCAGCTGCTTCCTCAGCAATTCCAACAAATTCCGGGTGGAACTCGCGCACCTGCGCAAGCAGCAACTCTACGTTGCCATGCGCGCAAAGCACGCCGACGCGCCCAAGCTCCGGGCATGCGCGCAGCACATCCAGCGTTTGCCGGCCGATAGAACCTGTGCTGCCAAGAACCGCAATGGTTTTCCTACTCAAGTTTATTATACTCCCATGATTTTGAACACAGCGTAAACGATCGGGGCACAAAAGAGAACGCTGTCCAGCCTGTCCAACATGCCACCATGTTCAGAGAAAATGCGGCTATAATCTTTGATGCCGGCCCATCGTTTGATCGCCGAAGCAAACAGATCGCCAAACTGGCCGAGAATGCCGCAGATTAGGCCCAGCCCAAGCAATAGCTGTAACGATGCGCCCGCAGGATACAGGCCTTCCAGCGCATAAACAAGCGCACCGCCTGCCGCGCCGCCAAATATGCCGCCAATACCGCCCGCCACTGTTTTGTTAGGGCTCAGCTCCGGAGAAAGCTGGCGTTTGCCAAAAAGCTTTCCGAACGTATATGCAAACGTGTCCCCCATAAGGGGCATTGCAAAAATCGAAAACAGCGCAATGCGGCTCTTATCATAACTTCCGCCATATTCTGCGACCATGGAGATCGCAGTAAAAAATGCAAGCGGATAGATCAACGGGAACAGCGAAAAAACGGCATCCTCCGTTGTGCGCTGGCGCGACCAAACGCGCTCCATCAAAACGAGCATTGCCGCTAGCAACCCAAGCAGCCAAACAGCGTCCCCACCAAACAGACGATAGAGCACAAAGTAGCCCGCTGCATACAGATAAGCAGGCAGCAGAAAAAGCTTATGGTCTTTTCGCGCAAACGCGTTTCCCATTTCGTATACGCTTGCAAGTGCGCCAACCGTAAAAATCGCGCATTGCAGCCACCCACCAAGATACAAAATCGCTGCAAGCACAAGGAGCAGCGCAGCGGCGACGATAAGCCGCTTCATCAGCTTTGACAATTTTATTCCTCCCCATCGGGTTTTAAGCCGCCAAAACGCCTGTTGCGCTGCGCATAGTCACGCAGCGTGCTTAGATAAAGTGCGTCTGAAAAGTCCGGCCAAAGCGCATCTACGAATACGAGTTCTGCATAAGCGGCCTGCAACAACAGAAAATTGGATAGCCGCTGTTCACCGCCGGTCCGGATTAAAAGGTCCAGTTCCGGAAGGCCGCCCGTATCAAGATGCGCCATAAGCGCTGCTTCGTCGATGGATTCCGGTATAAGCGAACCCTCCGCAGCTTCCTGCGCAATGGCCCGGACTGCGCGCACAGCCTCAGCCCGTGCGCCATAATTGAGCGCAACGTTTAAACGCAATCCATCGTTTTGCGCTGTTTTTTTCTCTGCGGCTTGCACGGCAGCGCGAACGTTCTCCGGAAGGCCATTCATATCCCCCAGCATGCGGATGCGAACCCGGTTTGCATGCAGCGCTTCCACCTCATTGGTGAAGTATTCCATGAATAGTCCGAACAAAGCATCCACTTCATTTTTAGGCCGTTTCCAGTTTTCAGTTGAAAATGCATATAGGGAAAGCGCCTGGATGCCCAAATCGGAGCTTACGCGAATGATCCCGCGTAGCCGCTCCGTCCCGGCCCGGTGGCCGAGTGCACGTGGCAGTCCGCGCCTGGTAGCCCACCGGCCGTTGCCGTCCATGATGATGCCAACGTGTTTGGGCAAACGGCCGCCCAGTTCTCGATTTACCTTCTCAACATCGCTCTGCACATCCAATTCTCCTAAAGAAGAATGACGGCGTGACAGGCGCCGTCATCCCGTTTATTCTTGATAGTCCAAATCCGTTTTAAACACGGCAAAGGCCAGTTCAACCTCCGCTGCGCCCGTCTGGCGCTGGCGGATGACACGGGATTCATTACCCTTTACGCCTTTTCGGCTGGAAACGCACAAGCAGCGCACTGCAAAGCCTTCTGCAGCAAGCGCAGCGCGCGCGTGGGAAAGCTCCCACCCCAATACGTTGGTCAAACTTCCATGATCTCCTTTTCCTTATCGGCAACGATCTTATCGATGTCCTTAATGGTGGAATCCGTCAGCTTTTGCGCCTGCTCTTCCAACTTTTTCTGATCGTCCTCCGTCACTTCGCCATCCTTCTTCTGCTTTTTAATCTGCTCAATCGCATCCCGGCGGATGGAGCGGATCGCGACCTTGGAGTCCTCGCCTTTTTTGCGCACAACTTTCACAAGGTCTTTGCGGCGTTCTTCCGTCAGTTCCGGGAAAACCAGGCGGATGCATTTGCCATCATTAGAAGGATTAATGCCCAAATCGGACTTCTGGATTGCTTTTTCAACCGGATTGAGCATGCTTGGATCATAAGGTGTGATCATGAGAAGGCGCGGCTCGGGAGAGGAAATATTCCCCACCTGTTTCACGGGCGTGGGCGTGCCATAATAATCTACCAGGATACGGTCAAGCACCTGCGCGTTCGCACGGCCGGCGCGCAAGCTGGATAACTCCTTTACGAGCACTGCAATGGTTTTCCCCATTTTTTCTTTTGCGGTTGCGATAGCGTCCATGTTCCTGCCTCCACTTTCTATAAAACGTCACTTTTATTGTAATGGAAATCCAGCGCGGTTACAAGCCTAAAAAGCAAATCAGTCGATCAGCGTTCCAACATTCTCACCATAAACCGCTTTTAAGATGTTTCCCTTTTCCTTCATAGCAAATACAAGGATCGGAATATGCTGCTCGCGGCAAAGCGTGATTGCAGTAAGGTCTGTCGCCTTTAAATCCTGCTCGATCACCGCATCATAGCTGAGGTGTGAATATCGCTGTGCATCCGCAACAACATTGGGGTCTGCGGAATAGACCGCATCCACATTTTTAGCCAGCAGCAAAACATCCGCATGCATTTCCGCCGCTTTAAGCGCCGCAGCTGTATCCGTAGAAAAAAACGGGAGCCCGGAGCCGCACGCAAAGAGCACCACCTGCCCTGCGGCAAAGGCTTCCTCCGCGCGCTGTGCAGTAAACGTATCGCATACGCGCTCCATCGGCAGGCTCGAAAGCACCTTGCATGGAACGCCCCGCTGCTTGAGCGCTGCCTCCATCGCAAGGGAATTAATCGCCGTTGCAAGCATGCCCATCTGATCCGCCTTGTTCCGGTCCATTTCGCCGGCGCTGCGCCCGCGCCAGATGTTTCCGCCGCCAATGGTTACGCCCACCTGCACGCCAGCGGCATTGAGCGTTTGGATTTCGCCTGCAATGTGCCCCGCCGCATCAAAATCCACCGTGTCTGCGCCGCCCAAGGCTTCGCCGCTGAGTTTAAGCGATACCCGCTTATATTTCAGTTCCATCCTGTTCTGTTTCCTTCCTGTTTTAGTTGCGCCCCTTGCGCCGAAATAGAAAAAGGGGGAACATCTCCGGATGCTCCCCCTTCCACAACTTATTTCTTCATCTGACCCATAACTTCTTCCGCGAAGTTATCTTGACGCTTCTGCAGGCCTTCGCCCATCTCGAAGCGGTAGAAACGCACGACCGTAAGATCGCCGTTGGCCTTGAGCATGGCGCGGATGGTCTGATCCGGATCCTTTACGAAGGGCTGCTCCAGTAGGCAGACTTCCTTGTAGTATTTCTCAATCCGGCCTTCCACCATCTTCTCGATGATGTTTGCAGGCTTCGGCTTGGGATCATTCATCGCCTGCTCGCGAAGGATCTTCTTCTCATGCTCGATGTCCTCCTGGTTGCAATCCTCTTTGGAGAGGCAGGTGGGCTTTGCTGCCGCGATGTGCATCGCAACATCATGGATAGCAGCTTCGTGACCCGCAACCGCGCCCGCAACCTCAACCAGAACGCCGATCTTGCCGCCCAGGTGGATGTAAGTGTCCACGCAGCCGTTTTCAGCCTCCACGCGCGCGAAGCGGCGGATGGTGATCTTTTCGCCGATCTTTGCAACCGCGCGGGTAATCATTTCCGCAACCGTGCCATCGCCGCAATCCGCAGCCATGAGCGCATCCACGTCCGCGGGGTTCTTCTCCGCAACGATCTTTGCAACGTTTGCAACAAGCGCCTTGAAATCATCCGTTTTTGCAACGAAATCGGTTTCGCAGTTTACTTCAACGATCACGCCCAGCTTGGCATCGCTGGAAACGTAGCTTGCAACGATGCCTTCCGCCGCAATGCGGGCCGCCTTCTTCGCAGAAGCGGCAAGGCTCTTCTCGCGCAGGTAATCCATGGCCTTATCCATATCGCCATTGCATTCCGTAAGCGCTTTTTTGCAATCCATCATGCCGGCGCCGCTCATCTCGCGCAACGCCATAACATCCTTGGCTGTAAACATATTCTATTTTTCCTCCCGAATAAAAGTCATCAATTAAAACTCGTCCTCAGCAGCTTCAGCGGCGGGTTCTTCCTCATCCGCCATCTGCTCGCCCTGCTTGCCCTCAAGCACTGCATCCGCCATCTTGGAGGCGATGAGCTTGACCGCGCGGATTGCGTCGTCATTGCCGGGGATCGGGTAATCGGCTTCGTCCGGGTCGCAGTTGGTATCCACGATGGCAACCACCGGGATGCCCAGAGTCCTCGCTTCGAGGATTGCAATGTGCTCCTTGCGCGGGTCTACCACGAACAGCGCGCCAGGCAGTTTTTTCATATCCTTGATGCCGCCCAGGTTCTTTTCGAGCTTTGCCTGCTCAGCCTTGAGCTTAATAACTTCCTTTTTGGGCAGCAGCGCAAAATCGCCATCCGCTTCCATCTTCTCAATCTTGCGCAGCTGCGCGATGCGGCCCTGGATGGTCTTGAAGTTGGTGAGCATGCCGCCCAGCCAGCGCTGGCTGACATAGAACATTTCGCAGCGCTTTGCTTCCTGCTCAATGGATTCCTGCGCCTGCTTCTTGGTGCCAACAAACAGGATGCTCTTGCCATCCATTACGAGATCGCGCACGAAATAATACGCCTCGTCGATCTTCTTTACGGTTTTCTGCAGGTCGATGATGTAGATGCCGTTGCGCTCGGTGAAGATGTATTCCTTCATCTTCGGGTTCCAGCGGCGGGTCTGGTGTCCGAAATGGACGCCGGCTTCGAGCAGTTGTTTCATGGAAATTACAGACATGGGTAATATACCTCCTCGTTTTTTCCTCCCCGCACATCCTCCCGCAGGAAAGCCGCTTCTGCGGCACGAGCCCTGCAGTCCGCGCGGGTGCGTATTTGAATTTTACGCGGGCGCACTGTTTCCACGCAATGCACCGTTGGTGATTATAGCATGGAGGAGCCCTAAATGCAAGGTTTTTTGATGCCTTTTCAAAGAAGCCGATGGACGGCTGTACATAAAACCATTCCAGAACCTATATTATTGATATTTGCTTGACATTGCATTGTTCCTATTCTATATTATATTTTAAGTGCATGTAGCATTTTTAACTTTTTTACCTAAATCATAGGGTTCAAACAAACTCTCGATTTTCTGTCGTAGCAGATGGCTCTTACAGGCGAACCGATTCTGGACTTCCTGCATTGCCGGCTTGGAAGCGAGTTACAATGCCCAGTATAAGGGAGGAAATGCCTATGCTGTATATTACAACATATATGATACGGAAATTAACAATGAAATCTATTTTACTGTGGCGATTAGGCCCAACAATTCCACTGCTATTGTAGTTGACGGGTACGGGCACTACGCCAAACGTGATACGCAAATTACACCGCATATCAGCATAAGCAGTTCTGGAGTAGATATGACCATCACCCCAGAGCAGAATGTTTCTTATATGCCCAGCACGCATGTGTAAGTTGATCGGTAGTTGAAAGGAACTCTATGCGCCGGAACATCACGCTTTTTCTCATCATCTTTGTTTTCACTTATGCACTGGGCAGCATACTTGGCATCGTCTTTGCGGCATCCGCCCAAATGTTGCCGGGCCCAGGGTCTCTATTCGGCAGTGTAAACGGGCTCTTTTTTCTCTTATACCATGTGTGCATGGTCGGCGGCTGCGTTTTCCTGCTGGTGAACCGAAAGAATCAAAAGCTGCTGCGCTATGGCGTAATTGGAATCAGTGTGCTGCTGATCCTTTCATACCTTTCGGAACGCGTCTACAGCATTGCCTTGCTGGTCGGTAATCTTGGAATCAGCCATCCCGATGTGCTTTCTGTTTTGAGCAAAACTTTTCTTGAGCCAGGAAGCCTTACCTCCGGTCTTCTGTTGATCCTGCTCCTGCTCATTTCGCTTTTCGGGTTGGACAGCCCGAAAAAGGGCAGTGAAAATTAAGGCATCCCCCTTCCGCGTACCGGAAGGGGGATGTTCTATCCGCAGAAAATCTTGGTTTATTCCGCCTCGCCGAACGTGCAGGCGTCCGCATCCATGCGGAAGCGCTTGCCCAGCGGCAGGGACATTGTGGGCGAGCAGTGGCCGCAGCGTATGCCTTTGATGGTAGGTTTGCCGGCCGGCTTCACCAATTCTTCAATCACCGTATCGAGCGTCAAGGTCTTTTCATCGGGCTTCGGGTCGCAATCCGCGAAATCGCCGATGAGGATGCCCGCGCAATCCGCGAATTTGCCCGCATTGCGCAGCTGCGTCAGCATGCCGTCAATGCGGTATGGCCGTTCGCCCACATCCTCGAAGAAGAGGATCTTGCCGCGGGTGTCGATCTCGCAGGGGGTACCAAGCGACGCTGCGATGAGCGAAAGGTTCCCGCCGCAGAGCGTGCCCTCAGCTTTGCCCGGCACGAGCGTTTCGCGTGGGAAGCCCTCGGGATTCGCATAATCCGCACTGCCATCGAACAGCATGGTTTTGATGCGCGAAAGGGAATATTCGCAGGCATCCGGCAGCGCCGTCACCATGGGCATATGATAGGTTACAAAGCCGCAACGCTGGTTAAAGGCAATGTGGTATGCCGTAATATCGCTATAGCCGCCAAAGAACTTCGGGTTTTTCGCGATGGTATCAAAATCCAGCAGCGGAAGCACGCGGTTCCCGCCATAGCCGCCGCGCGTTGCAAGAATGCCATCGATGCTCTTATCCGCAAACGCAGCGTTGATGTCCGCCGCACGCAGCGCATCCGGGCCCGCAAAATACCCGCGCGCCGAACGTGCGCTTTCATATACCACGGGCTCAAATCCCAGCTGGCGAAGCGCCTCCACACCTGCTGAAAGCTTATCTTCCGTTACGGAGCTGGACGGCCCAAGCACCGCCACCCGGGCTCCCTTGAAAAGTTTTGGCGTCAACATGCTTATTCTTCCTCCTCTTCCAATTCATCCATCAGCTCAAGAAAATGCGCAAACACCTCATCGAGCAGGACTTCGTTTTCAACAGGCCGATATGTGTCGCCTTCCTCGCCGCGTTCAATGCGCATGAGGACTACTTCCGCCTCCGCATCATCATCCTGCGTTTGCCCGCCTTCTTCGATGGGCTCAAGCGCAACATAGCGCTCGCCTTCATGCAGGAACGTTAAAACATGGGAAAAGCGCGCCGCTTCCCCGTTTTCATCCAGCAACACGACCTCGTCTAACCGTTCTTCCATTCCGTTCTCCCATCGCTTATAATTTCGGGTTCGTATCCAGATACCCCTGCAGGATGATGGTCGCTGCAAGCTTATCCACCACCTTGCGCCGCTTCTGCCAGTTGAGCTCCGCTTCAAACAGCACGCGCTCGGCTGAAACGGTGCTCAGCCGTTCATCATAAAACGCATGCTCGCCTTCCCAGCCGTTTAGGACAGCATCCGCAAACGCGCGGACCTTTTCTGCCTGGAAGCCATAGCTGCCATCCATGTTGCGCGGCATACCAAACAGCAGGCGAACCGGGCGGTATCGCTCTGCAACGGCGCGCACATAGGCGGCGTCCTTCTCAAGATCGCCCGTGCGCACATAGGTTTCAAGCCCCTGCGCCGTGATGCCAAGCGCATCGCTTACTGCAAGGCCGATCCGTTTATCCCCAACGTCGAGCGCCAATACCCTCTGCATGCCGCTACCGCTCCGCTATCGGCTGATCCCTATGTTCGGGTGCTTCCACATAGAAACGCACGAGCTCCTCAAGCAACTCATCGCGCTCCAGCATACGGATAAGGTAGCGGGCGTTGTTGTAGCTTGTAATATAGGTTGGGTCGCCCGAGATCAAATACCCCACGATCTGGTTGATGGGATCGTACCCTTTTTCCTTCATGGCAAAATAAACGCGCATAAGCACTTCATTCGCGGTGTTCTTTTCCCGCGGGATGTGGAATTGCGTGGTTTGGTTGGTATTATCCGTCATCGCGTAGCCCCCATGTCGTTTGACATATTTTTCATAGTAACATTATAGCTTATTCCAGCCCAAAATACAAACAAATGCGGATGGAGGAAACCTGCCACCCGCATTCGCCGCATGCGGCGGGGCGCTTAGCCAAAAATGCTGCCGATCTGCCCCATTGCGCGCTTTCCGCAGCGCAGTGCGCGCTTTGAATCGCGCATCATGCGCCTAGAAACATCCGGATACATCGCGATCACGCCGGCCGTAGCCATCGCCATGCCCGCCGCGAGCCCGATCATTAATGTCGCTGCTTTCATTCCACTCACTCCTTTCACGCTCTATATGGAATTAGCATTTCCACCTTGCACTGAAAAAAGCGATGGGAGTTTTTTGCAATCCAGTTTTGCGATTCTGCGCTTTTGCATTTTTTGGAAAAAATCCCTTCCAGTTCTGCCCGGCATGCATCCGCCCTTTGACACTGCGCACGCCATGCTTTTAACGGCTCAAAGGGAGCTTTTGCTGCGCACCTTTGCGCCGGTTCCTGGATGGATCGCCTGTAAAAGGGCGTTGCCTAGCAGCCACAAGCTTCATGTAGGAAAACCGCCCAAAGGAACGCGCAAATTGTCATAAAAGAAGTTTCCTTTTTTAAGGTTCCCTCGCGCCGCGGCATAT
>ERZ1643251.4906-NODE-4906-length-11310-cov-4.705287_pt1 | contig 11310 bp, 7 predicted proteins | sample MGYA00579261_ERZ1643251 | MGnify/ENA primary metagenome ERZ1643251 (study PRJEB29033, sample SAMEA4952267) | chicken gut metagenome | biome: Broiler Chicken; feature: Gastrointestinal Tract; material: Caecum | place: Ireland | collected 2018 | study: Broiler... | reverse complement strand
GGGATGGAGAAGCGGCTGAGAAATTGTGTGAAAACTGTGAGGCTTTGCGCGCAGGCGTTGTCAAGCGCAGCGCGGCGTGGTAAAATCTAACGATAGGCTGAAAGCTGGATCAACACAGGAAAGGCGAAAAACAGAATGAGCTTTATTGATAAATTGCTCGGCAATACGAGCGAAAGCAGAATCAAGAAGCTGATGCCGCAGGTGCAGCGCATCAATGAATTGGAGCCGCAGATGCAGGCGCTTTCCGATGCAGCGCTGCGCGCGAAAACCGAGGAGTTCAAAGAGCGGCTTGGCAAAGGTGAAACGCTGGATGCGCTCCTGCCGGAAGCGTTTGCGGTTGTGCGCGAAGCAGCGCAGCGCACCATTGGGCAGCGCCATTTCGATGTGCAGCTTCTTGGCGGCATCGTGCTCCATCAAGGCCGCATCGCGGAAATGAAAACCGGCGAAGGAAAGACCATAACCGAAACGCTGCCTGCCTATCTGAACGCGCTCACGGGGGAAGGCGTGCATATCGTTACGGTCAACGATTATCTGGCCAAACGCGACGCGCAGTGGATGGGCAAAATCTACCGTTTCCTGGGCCTTACGGTGGGCTGCATCGTACATGAGTTGGACAACGATGCGCGCCGCGCAGCGTATGCCTGCGATATTACCTATGGCACGAACAACGAGTTCGGGTTTGATTACCTGCGCGACAATATGGTCGTTTATAAGGAACAAATGGTGCAGCGCGCATTGAATTACGCGATCGTGGATGAAGTTGACTCCATTTTGATCGACGAGGCGCGCACGCCGCTTATCATTTCCGGCCAAGGTGAAAAATCAACCGATCTTTATGTAAAGGCAGATCGTTTTGTGCGCCGGCTGGAACGTGGCGCAAATATAGAAAAACTCTCCAAAACAGAGCTCCTCATGGGGGAAGAGCAGCCGGAAAGCGGAGACTATATGGCCGACATCAAGGCGCGCACCGTTGCGTTAACCCAACAGGGCATGCGCAAGGCGGAGCAGTTCTTTGGGATTGAGGACATATCCGATACGGAAAATACGGAGCTAAACCATCATATTTTGCAGGCGCTCAAAGCGCATGCGCTGTTCCAACGGGATAAGGATTACGTTGTGCAGGATGGGCAGGTGCTCATCGTGGATGAATTTACCGGACGCCTCATGCTGGGCCGGCGCTACAGCGATGGCTTGCATCAAGCACTTGAGGCCAAGGAAAACGTGAAGGTGGAGCGCGAGAACAAAACCCTTGCAACCATCACCTTCCAGAACTATTTCCGCATGTTTAAAAAGCTCGCCGGCATGACCGGTACGGCAAAGACCGAGGAGGCGGAGTTCCAGTCCATTTACGATTTGGATGTTGTAGAGATCCCCACCAATAAGCCGCTTGCGCGCAAGGATTATAACGACGTGGTATATACCACGGAAGCGGGCAAATTTAAAGCGGTTGTGGAGGAAATCGCGCAGGTGAACAAAACCGGCCAGCCGATCCTGGTTGGCACGATCTCCGTGGAAAAGAGCGAGCTTGTGAGCGCAATGCTTACGCGCCGGGGCATCAAGCATGAAGTGCTCAACGCGAAGATGCACGCAAAAGAAGCGGAAATCGTTGCGCAGGCGGGCAAATTTGGCAATGTGACCATCGCCACCAACATGGCAGGCCGCGGAACGGATATTCTCCTTGGCGGGAATCCGGAATTCCTTGCCCGGCGCGAACTGCGTCAGAATGGCATGGAGGAAGCGCTGATTGAAGAGGCAACCGGGCATGCTGAAACGGACAACCCGGAGGTGCTTGCAGCGCGTGCTGCTTACAATGAGGCTTATGCCAGGCATAAGCAGGTGACCGATGCAGAGCATGACCGCGTCGTGGCTGTAGGCGGCTTGCATATCATCGGTACGGAGCGGCATGAATCCCGCCGCATCGATAACCAGCTCCGCGGCCGTGCTGGCCGCCAGGGCGACCCGGGCTCCACGCGGTTTTATGTTTCCCTGCAGGATGAGCTGATGCTCCGCTTCGGAGGAGAACGGCTGAAGGATATCATGAGCCGCCTCTCCCCCGATGATGATATCCCTATCGAAATGAGCATCTTGACCAAGCAGATTGAAGCTGCGCAGAAGCGGGTGGAAACCCACAATTTCGACATTCGCAAAAACGTGCTGCAATATGACGACGTGATGAACAAGCAGCGCGAGATTATTTATGGTCAACGTCGCCGCGTGCTCATGGGAGAAGACATCCACGATTCCATTGAGGAAATGATTCAAGAAACAGTGGATGCACGCCTTGCGCTTTGCGTGCCACCTTCCTCCAAGCCGGATGCATGGGATATGCCGGGGCTTTATACGGAGCTTGCGCAGATTACAGGCGAAGATTATACGGGTCAGCTTCACGGCTTATCTTCGCGCGAGGAGCTTGTTGAAAAGGCGCATGCGCTTGTGCAGCAGACCTATGACAAGCGCGAGCGGGATATTACTGCAGCGGGAGCCAACATGCGCGAAGTGGAGCGCGTGCTTCTGTTGCGCGCGGTGGATTCGCATTGGATGGATCACATCGACGCCATGGATCAGCTTCGCCAGGGGATCGGCTTGCAGGCCATTGCGCAGAAGGATCCCGTGGTTGCATACCGCAATGCTGGGTTCGATATGTTTGATGAGATGGTTATCGGCATTCGGGAACGCACGGTACGTACCCTGTTCCATGTTTCTGTGCGCACGGCTCCGCAGAAGCGCGAGCAGCTTGCAAAGCCTATTGAAACTTCGGGCGATGCGAAGCCGCAGCCCAAGCGCGTGGAACGCAAACCGGGCCGCAACGATCCATGCCCCTGCGGCAGCGGAAAGAAATATAAAAACTGCTGCGGGCGCAATGAATAGCAGCTTGCGATACGGGTAGAAAAGCAAAAAGGAAAACAAAGCAACTATCATAAATAAAAGGGAGTGAGAAAAGTGGTTCAGCTTGATGAATACCGGCAGCAGCTTGCCGCCACGTTGGAAACACTGAAAAAGGCAGGTGAGTCCCTTTGACCTCGCCAAACTGAGCGAAGAAAAAGGGAAGCTGGAAGAGCAAATGGGCGTTGAGGGATTTTGGGACGACGTCGAAAACGCCAACAAGGTCAACCAGCGCATGAAAACCATCCTCTCCAAATTGGAGAAATATGATAAGCTCTCCCGCCGCGCGGAGGATCTTGCAACGCTCATCGAAATGGCGGAGGAGGAAGAGGATGAAAGCCTGCTGGAGGAAATTGCAGCAGAGCAGGATGGCTTAACGGAGGCTGTAGAAGCGCTCAAGCTCGAAACGCTTTTAAAGGGGCCATATGATGCGCAGAACGCGGTGCTTTCTCTGCATGCAGGCGCAGGCGGCACGGAAGCACAGGACTGGGTTTCCCTGCTTTACCGCATGTATACGCGCTATTGCGAAAAGCACGGGTTCACGGTGAAGGTGATTGACCTTCTCGATGGCGAAGAGGCGGGCATTAAAAGCGTAACCTTTGAAGTGGATGGCGATAACGCCTATGGGTACCTCAAAGCGGAAAAGGGTGTACATCGCTTGGTGCGCATTTCTCCGTTTGATTCCTCCGGCCGGCGGCATACCTCCTTTGCTTCTCTGGATGTTACGCCGATCTTCGATGATAACGACAATGACGTGGAGATCGACCCGGACGATTTGCGCATCGACACTTACCGCTCCGGCGGTGCAGGCGGCCAGAACGTGAACAAGGTCAGCTCAGCCATCCGCATTACCCATTTGCCCACCGGCATCGTGGTACAATGCCAGAACGAGCGCAGCCAGCTGCAGAACAAGGAGATGGCCATGCGCATCCTGCGCGGTAAACTCCTCGAGCTCCAGGAACGCGAGCGGATGGAACAGATGGCGGAGATCAAGGGCGAAATGAAAAAGATCGAATGGGGCAGCCAGATCCGCTCCTATGTGTTCCAGCCCTACACGCTTGTGAAGGACCACCGCACGAATGTAGAAAACGGCAACATCCAGGCTGTGATGGATGGAGACTTGGATGCATTCATTCAAGCGTTCCTCGTGCAGTCGTAAACCAATGCTGGAAAAGCGTGGCACATAAACGCAGCGAGATTGTAAGAATCGTTGTAAAATACTGGATATCGCTTGCTACTAATACATTTGATTTTGCAACGTGTATTTGCCTGCCTTGGTGCCCAAATGGCGTCCGGATTGCCTGTGGCAATATAAACTGATAGGGACTGATAATAAGGTTGAACCTGTGACAAGAGAACGAAAGCACTTGCTGCTTTCGTTCTCTTGTCTATCATATGAGCAGAGACAGGCGCATTCGTCAACGGAGGGAAAGTTTATTTGTCTTGACCGTTGACAAGGGGGGCTGGCTCTGTTGCTCCGCACGGGGTAGGGTTAGAATTGGGAAACACATATAGGGATAATATACAAAAAAAATCGGGATTCCCATGGATGATGGATAAATGAGAGGGTAGGAAATGAATATTGAACTTGTCAGATTAACAAACGAATATAAGGAACAGCTGTTTGAAATGTTAGAAGAATGGAAGAAAGACATTATAGCGAATCATACAGATATGTCTCCATGGAAAATATGGGCAAATGATTTTCATGATTTTGATTATTACATACATTATCTTGATACAAAAGAAGAGTCACCAAATGGTTGGGTACCCGATACGACGCTATTTTGCCTTGATAAAGATCGAAACATTTTTGTAGGCGCTGTGAATATTCGCCATTATTTAAATGATGCGCTGCTGAAAACCGGCGGACATATAGGAGATGGGATTCGTCCAAGTGAAAGAAGAAAAGGATATGCAACGGCAATGATTGCATTGGCATTAGATGAATGCAAAAAGCTCGGAATCAATAAAGTATTGATGTGTTGTAACAAGGAAAACATTGCTTCTGCAAAATCAATTATCAATAATGGAGGAACATTGGAAAACGAAGTTGAGGAAGAGGGACACATTGTACAGCGCTATTGGATTCAGTTATAGCGAGGGATTTGAATCAATTCTCTACAAGCCCAAATTTCCCTACCATTGTAAACGAAAGTGAGTGTTTTATGGAAAGGATGGCTCTTTCCTATGCTTATTATGGAGCTTTCAGTAAAGGAATGGAACGGAACAGATACGCTTAAACGCGTAGCGTTTCTTTTTGAAATATTATGCAGTTAAAGAGCATTTGGGAGAAAAGGTGTTATCAGTTTTAGTGTTTGCAATGCCTTTTTATAAGGGCTATTGATGTAACATAAGAGCGTTAAATTGATATTGGCTGTCTTTTGAAGCGCGAAAACATCGTCTTGTAATGGTTTCCTTTGCCTTGTTTATGGCGCTAAAATGGTGCCCGACTTGACACAGCCAACTTTTGAGACGACACGAGAAGATGCAAGCAGGAACGGGAAAAACTTTGAAAAATACAGATGTTGCGTTTGGATTATGAATGGCTATAAATTTTGATAGGGCGCGAAACGCCTCCCCAATCCAGCAAAGGTAGACAATATATAGGTTAACGAACCATTTAAGAAAGGCCTTTGTTCCATTAGGATGATTGTAAAAGGCAAAAACCATGGAAACGAGGACTATTACGGCACTACGATATGCTACAGCAGAAACAAGAAACAGCCTGCAGGGACGAAATAAACAGGCTTACAATGCAACTTGTCAGATAGATCGATGCAGTTTAACCTTGATTCATATTGAATTTTAATCAAAGAAGAGAAATATACTGCCTTCCACTGGTACTCTTGTGTGCCTATAGCCAAGCGGAGATGCATGATATTTGAAGTAGGGCGTGGTTTGCTCTTTACAAATACCTGGCAGGGGTATATAATGGTACCATGCAATATACCTATAGGGGGTATACTGCGAGAAAGGGGGGAGGAACTTATGGAACAGGAGAAAAACGCCTTCAAGCCGGAAAAGGCGCAATGCCATTGCCGGAAAAAGCACACGCCGCGCAGCGAAGAAGCCCAGCGGCAGCTGCAAAACCGCTTAAACCGCATGATTGGCCAGCTGAACGGGATGAAAAAGATGCTGGATGAAAACCGCTATTGTGGGGATATTCTGATTCAGCTTGCAGCCGTGGAGCGTGCACTGCAAAGCTTTGGATATATCATCTTAAAGGACCACATGGAAACCTGCGTTGTAGAGGGGGTAAAAAATGGCGACCTTGCGGTTGTGGATGAAGCGGTGGAATTGATGAAAAAGCTCAAATGAAGGAGGTGGCGGGGGTGAAAACGGAAAAATTCAGCGTAAATGGAATGACCTGCGCTGCCTGCGAGGCAAATGTTACGCGGAGCGTAAAAAAGCTCAAAGGGGTTTCGGATGTATCGGTTAGCCTGCTTGCGAACCAGATGCACGTTACGTTTGATGAAAACGCAATAGGGGCAGCGGAGATTATCCGCGCGGTTGTGGATGCGGGCTATGGAGCAGCACGCATCAACGAAGCCCAAGCAAAGACGGAAGGCGGTGCAGGCGGCTTCCGCAGCGAATGGAATCGGCGGCAGGAGGAAACGGAAAAGGAGCAAGCTGGCATGAAAAGGAGGCTTACGCGTTCGATTCTCCTGCTGATTCCGCTGATGTATGTTGCCATGGGTGGCATGCTTGGCCTGCCGCTGCCAAATTTCTTGATTGGGACAGAAAACGCGCTTATCAGCGCATTCACCCAATTCTTGATCGCGCTGCCCGTGCTTTACCTCAACAGGAAGTTTTTCACTTCCGGCTTTAAGGCGCTGAGCAAGCGTGCGCCCAATATGGATTCCCTTGTTGCCGTGGGATCATTGGCATCCATGCTTTATGGCATATTTGCGATTTACCGCATGGCATATGGCTTTGGCCACGGCGCTATGGAGCTGGTGCACCAATATGCGCATTCGCTTTATTTTGAGTCATCGGCCATGATTCTCACGCTTGTAACCGTGGGGAAATACCTGGAAGCACGCTCTAAAGCCAAAACATCCGATGCGCTTGGTAAACTCATAGACCTTGCGCCGAAGACCGCAACAGTCGTGCGAGACGGTGTAGAGCAGGTAGTTCCATCCGAGCAGGTGATTGCCGGGGACATTGTTGTGATCAAGCCGGGTGAAAGCATCCCTGTAGATGGCGTGGTAACGCAGGGCCATGGTTATGTGGATCAAGCTGCCATCACGGGTGAAAGCATCCCGGTGGAAAAAGGAGAAGGCGATACGGTCATTTCTGCAACAATCAATAAGAATGGAACGTTTCGCTTTCGGGCCTCGCGCGTTGGGAATGATACAACGCTTGCGCAGATCATCCGCCTCGTGGATGAAGCAGGGACCACAAAGGCGCCGATTGCGCGGCTTGCCGACCGCATCAGTGGCGTATTTGTGCCGGTCGTGATGGGCATCGCGGTGCTGACCGGTGCGGCCTGGCTGATTGCAGGGTATGGATTTGAGTTTGCGCTCAACTGCGCAGTGTCCGTGCTTGTAATATCCTGCCCCTGTGCATTGGGCCTTGCGACCCCGGTTGCCATCATGGTTGGAACGGGGAAGGCCGCAGAGTATGGAATTCTTATAAAATCGGCAGAGAGCCTGGAAAACCTGCATGCGGTGGACACGATCGTTTTGGATAAAACAGGAACGATTACATCCGGGCATCCAGAAGTCACCGATGTTATTGCCTTAACACCGGGCCTTACGCAGCAGGAGCTGCTTGAAAAGGCCGCGTGTGCGGAAGTCGGCAGCGAGCATCCGCTGGCGGAAGCAATCGTGCAGCGCGCAAAGGCAGAAGGCATCAGTATTACGGCGCCGGAACGGTTTGAGATGGTTGCCGGGCGCGGCGTGATTGCTGAGGCCGATGGACAAACCATCCTTGCAGGCAATGCAGCATTCCTTGAAGAAAACGGGATCGTGGAAGCGGAACATGCGCCTGTTCATGCAGCGTTGGCGAAGATGGCCGAGGCTGGAAAAACACCATTGCTGTTCGCATGGGATGGTGCGGTGCACGGCATAATAGCCGTGGCGGATACCGTGCGCGAAACAAGCCGCGATGCGATTCGAAAATTCCAAGCGATGGGGCTCCAGGTCGTGATGCTCACGGGCGACAACCGCATCACTGCGGAAGCGATTCGAGAAGAGTTGGGAATCGCCGAGGCAATTTCCGATGTTCTGCCTACGGAAAAGGAAGCGTGCATTCGGGGCTTGCAGGAAAAAGGGCATAAGGTTGCCATGGTTGGGGATGGCGTGAACGATGCGCCTGCGCTTATGCGCGCCGATATTGGCATCGCCATTGGTGCGGGTACGGACATCGCCATAGATTCCGCCGACGTGGTTCTCATGAAAGACTCGCTTCTGGATGTTGTTACGGCAATCCGTTTGAGCAGGGCTGTTGTGCGCAACATTCGCATGAACCTATTTTGGGCGTTTTTCTATAATGTGCTGGGCATCCCACTCGCAGCCGGCGCGCTTTACCCGGCATTCCAGCTGCTTTTGAGCCCCATGATCGGTTCTGCAGCAATGAGCTTAAGCTCCCTTTGCGTGGTAACAAACGCGCTGCGGTTGCGTTTCTTCCAGGATCAAGAGAATGGTGGGCGCACGGCTGAACAGCCGAAAGAGCGTGCGGAACGGTGCTGCCCGGCTGGAGGATGCCCGCTTGGATTAGAAGAAAACCAGAAATTCGAAGAGACGAAAGGAGAAAAAGAAATGAAAAAGATCATTATGGTGGAAGGCATGATGTGCGCACATTGCCAGGCGCATGTGCAAAAGGCGCTTGCTGGCGTAGACGGCGTGGCGGAGGTAACGGTAGACCTCGAAAACAAGAAAGCGACAGTCCGCCTTGCAAAGGATGTTTCGGACCAAACGCTTATGGATGCGGTGAAAAACGCAGGGTATACGGCAGTAAATTGCGTAACAGAATAAGCGCTTTAACAAAAACATCAAAGGGGGACGCTGCAAGCAGCGTCCCCCTTTGATGTTTCCGCTCCGCCGCTTTATAAGGGTTCCATGCTCCATTCAACCATGATGGCAAGTGGAGAAGGATGCAAGGCACAATGCGCATGGAGGCAGAATCGCATATTCCATCAAAGAAAAAGTATGCATTATGCAGCGTTGGGAACAGTAGGGATAAGCTATTTCAGCAGCGCATATGCTTGCTGCAAGAAAGGCGGATGAACGGAAGAATGGCATTTTAAGAGAAGGATAAGAAAGACGTCTAACCTGCGCATATTACTGTTGTTTGATAAAATCAAAAAGAACCTGCTTTGGCGTGTTAGGATTAAAAACTTTTGAAGCAGCACGCATCTTTTGACTTGAGCGATCTTCTGAAAGATATGGAGAAGATGCATGTTCATGGAAGAACGCTGCGCCCGTCACAGGTTTTTAGAAAAATAGGGAAGGGGTATCGCTTCAGATTATGCAGCTTAAATTTGCCATAAAGCTCTGATTAGCTGCATTTGGCATGGCTGATAGGATAACACCGAAGAGGGCGCCTGCTGGTTTTAGCAGGCGCCCTCTTTGCAGTATGGTTTAATTTTTTGCAAGCCGTGCGCGGTATCCATCCAACTCCTTCTGGTTGCCCATGATGAAGTGGCCGGGTTCGATTTCAGTCCATACGGGCTTGTCAACCGAATAATCATGGCAGGATGGATCGTATACAAGCAGCTTTTTGTGGCGCTCGGATTTCGGATCCGGCAAGGGGATCGCGGAGAGGAGCGCCCGCGTGTAAGGATGGAGCGGATGTGCAAACAGCATTTCCGTTTCCGCCAATTCTACAATTACGCCTTTGTGAATTACGGCAATGCGGTCGCAGATGAAACGCATCACGGAAAGGTCGTGGGCGATAAATAGGTAGGTCAGCCCATGCTCTTTCTGCAGCTTGCTCATCAAGTTAAGCACTTGCGCGCGGATGGAAACATCCAGAGCGCTGATGGGCTCGTCTGCGATGATGAACTTCGGTTCCATGATCAACGAGCGCGCAATGCCGATGCGCTGCCGCTGACCGCCGGAGAATTCATGCGGGAAGCGGCTTGCAAATTCCGGGAGAAGGCCGACATCGAGCAGTGCGGCTTCCACCTTCTTTTCCCGCTCTTCCTTGGAGAGGTCTTTGCGGACGTTCATCAAGCCTTCCGATACGATGTAATCCACCTTGGCGCGCTCGTTGAGCGAAGCCATCGGGTCCTGGAAAATCATCTGGATGTTTTTTGTAACATCGCGGTCCAGCTCTTTGCTGATTTTGCCGCTGATGCGCTCGCCGTTGAAATACACTTCCCCATCGGAAAGCGGGTTGATGCGGATGATCGCACGCCCGATTGTGGTTTTGCCCGAGCCGGATTCACCTACCAGGCCAAACGTCTCGCCTTTATAGATATCAAAGGAAACCTTATGCACGGCAACAAACGGCTTGCGCTTGGTGCCGAAAGTAACCTCCATGTTACGCACGCTTACCAGAGCGTCAGATGCATATTCTGCCATTAGTCCAAGTCACCTCCCCGGCTGATATTCGTGATATTCTTAATCTGCGGAGGCGGTTCAATCTTGGGCGCCCTGGGATCGAGCAGCCAAGTGCGCGCCTTATGGGTTGGCGTAACTTCGAAATACGGGGGACGCGCCACGAAATCGACCTTTAAAGCCTGCGGATTGCGTGCGCTGAATGCGTCGCCTTGAATATGCTGGAACAGGTTTGGCGGAGTACCTTGAATCGAATAGAGGTCTTCCCCTTTTACGCCGAGCTGCGGAAGGCTCGAAAGCAGGGCCCAGGTATAGGGATGCTTGGGATCATAGAACACCTCGTCGCAGGTACCGATTTCCACGATGTCGCCTGCATACATAACAGCGATGCGGTCAGCTACGTTTGCAACAACGCCAAGGTCGTGCGTGATGTAGATAACGGTTAACCCGTATTTCTCTTGAAGCTTTTTCAGCAGGTCGAGGATCTGCGCCTGGATCGTAACATCGAGTGCAGTAGTGGGCTCGTCGCAAATGAGGATCTCCGGAACGCAGGCCATTGCGATGGCGATAACAACCCTCTGGCGCATACCTCCGGAAAACTCATGCGGATATTGCTTATAGCGGCGCTCCGCATCTTCAATGCCGACGTCTGCCAAGAGCTCAAGCGTGCGCTTTTTTGCATCTTCTTTGGAAACCTTGTTGTGCAACGTAAAAGCTTCCTGGATTTGCTTGCCAATGGTTTTGAGCGGGTTCAAGCTCGTCATGGGATCCTGGAATACCATGGCGATTCGTTTGCCGCGGATTTTAATCCACTCCTTTTCTTTCTTAAAGGAAGTAAGATCGTATCCGCCATAATGGATAGCGCCTTTGTCAATCCAGCCGTTGTTATCCAAAAGCCCCATAAAGGTTTTGCAGAACA
>ERZ1643251.4905-NODE-4905-length-11311-cov-6.102079_pt1 | contig 11311 bp, 15 predicted proteins | sample MGYA00579261_ERZ1643251 | MGnify/ENA primary metagenome ERZ1643251 (study PRJEB29033, sample SAMEA4952267) | chicken gut metagenome | biome: Broiler Chicken; feature: Gastrointestinal Tract; material: Caecum | place: Ireland | collected 2018 | study: Broiler... | reverse complement strand
ATGTGGTGCTGCTGCTCTACAAGGAGTACCAGGACTTCGCCTACAGCCGGCGGGTTCTGGATCTGGCCAAGAACAAAGACGGCGAGGCCGGGCTGGGGCTTCTGCTGAACTTCGAAGGGGACAAGCAGCGCTTTTCCAAGTCCGTATCCCAGCCGATGTCCACTGTTCCCAAGAAGGAGCCAGATCCCCAGCAAAATCTCTTCCGGCCAGTGCGCTCCTATGAGCCCAGTCCCTTTGACCAGGAGGTGGCAGCCCATGGATGAGACTGCCGTGCAGATCATCAAGGCAGAGATCCGGCGGCACAGATCCCTAAGCACCATGGCGAATGATATGCAGCTGAAGGTGGACCACCTGACGGTGGCCTGGGCCCTGGAGGACCTGTTGGCAGCTGCGGAAAAGGAGAAAAATAATGGCTATCAAGATGGAACACAAGCCCATGACCCGGGGCGATGAGATCCGGGCCATGGATGACAAGGCCCTGGCCCGGTTCATCATGCAGATCGAGGAGCTGGAGGGCCCCCAGTATTGCCAGGAGCGACCGGAGTGCTTTGTCTCCTTGGAACGCCTGGAGGGAATTGACAACGACCAGTGCGCCCAGTGCCTGGAGCAGTGGCTGGGCCGGGAGGCGGAGCCGGCGGAAGGGGGGGATTCTCAATGATCCTGAGTGCCGCGATAGAGGCTATCACCGCACAGCAGCCTAAAGAGGAAAACGCTGTATGGATGGTGGGCGAACAGCTGAAGGATATGCTGCGGCAGGAGCCCCACATGGCGGAGATCGTTCTGCGTGATCTGGAAGTACCGGAAATGAGCCTGGAGCACTGCGAGAAGAAGATCAAGGCGTGGGCAGACCAGCACAAGGTGGGAAATTTCGCCTGTGTGACACCGATCCGGGCGGAGAAGATCATCCGGGAGTTTTACGGCCTGCCGGAGCGGGACGTTGATCCGACGGCCAGTCAGGAGGACAGGAGAAGCAGCAAATTCATTGATCTGACTGACTTCTTTTAGGGGGACGGCAGGATGAAGGACTACAAAGATCTGGTGAGCCGCAAGGCCCCGGAGGGCCTGCTTCCATGGGCGATGAACCTGGGAGAGCTGGACACCGCCGGGATCGTGTACCGGAAAGTCTGGGAGGAGGACACCTCCCCCGAGGCCGTCCTCAGCGGTAAGCGGCGGAAGGTGCCGGCGGTGGAATGCCGGTGCTCCGCCTGCGGAGGGACCTTCTATGAGCAGTACTTCAAAGGCGAGGCCCCGGACGGCGCCACCTACGGCATGATCATTGAGGGCAGCGGCGGGGCAGAGGTGGCCATGTCAGGCGTCCCTCTCTACAAGCTTCAGGAGGGCAAGCAGGCCTACGGCTCCAATGAGCAGAACGCCATCGAGTATGTGGTGGGCACCCTCCACCCCATTGTGAACCAGTACGAGGAGGAGCAGACCTGGAAGCTGCTGGCCAAAAGCCAGGTAGACCGGGGCCTGGAGCTGCGGATCAACCTCATGGCCGAGCTCCGGGGCGACACCGGCGCCCGGTCCGGCTGGTATCAGACGATGATTGACGAAGGCGTGTTCTCCGTCAACGACATCCTGGCCCTGGAGGACATGCCGGACGTGCCCGGCGGCGAGCACCGGCGGGCCAGTCTCAACTTTGTCCCCCTGGCGGACTGGGCGGAGCTGAGCCGGATCCGGGCCGCCAGCAGGCCAATTGTAGAGTGATGGAAAAAGAACATACAGGTAAGTGCCAGAGCCAGAGGCTGAGAAAGCCCAGCGCCAGAGCCGTGAGAAGGATGATCTTCTTCTCCGGTTCTGGCGTTTTTTTATGCCTGCGAAACGAGAAAGGAGTGAGAAAGTGGCTGAACTTTTCAAAGCCGCCCTGGTGGAAAAGGCGGCGGAGCTGAGCGAGGAGGCCCTGCGGCTGATCAACCAGCAGGCCCTGCGGGATCTGAAGGCCGAAGAGGTATTCACCTTCCGGCTGGCGGCCTGCAACGACCAGGTGGACCGGGACGATGAGCGCTTCACCGAGGAGGCCCTCCAGGGCTTCGCGGAGCTGTTCCCCGGCCGGCCGGTGCTGATGGACCACCGCTGGAGCGCCACTGTCCAGACCGCCCGGGTATATGCCGCTGCCGTGGAGGACAAGCCGGGCGGCGGCCGCCAGCTGGTCCTCAGCTGCTATATGCCCAGGATGGACAAGACTGAGGACACCATCGCCGCCATTGAGACCGGGATCCTCCGGGAGTGCAGTGTGGGCGTGGCGGTGGAGCGGGTGATCTGCTCCATCTGCGGCAAGGACCAGCGCCGGGAGTGGTGCGAGCACATCCCCGGCCGGGAGTACGACGGCGCCCGCTGCGTGTTCCTGCTGGACGGGGCGGCGGAGGCATACGAGGTGTCCCTGGTGGCCGTGCCCACTCAGCCGGAGGCGGGCGTAATCAAAGCCAAGCGCTACGGCGGACCGGAGGGGCCCGCAGAAGATCCCCAGCCGGGGAAAGGCCCCGGAGCAGATAGCCAGGCCTGGCAGGACGAGGCCCTGCTGGAACTGGAGAAAACCAGATTTGTTTGACAAGGAGGACAAGCAGCATGAGACGGAAACTGATTGACCTGCAGCAGCAGCGTACCGCCGTTCTGGAGAAGGCGGAGGCCTTCCTGAAGGAGGGCAAGCAGGCGGAGTACCGCAGCGAAATGGAGAAGGTCTCCAACATGAACGGCGAGATCAAGGACCTTCAGGATCTGATCCAGGAGCAGGACCGCAAGTTTATGGAAAAGGCCCCCGACCGGCATGAGGAGCGGGACAAGGCCCTGGAGCGGGCGGACATCCTGCAGAAGGGCGGCGAGATCAAGTTCACCGCCCGGGAGACCATCCGTGACCTGTACCAGGCCAGCAAGCAGGTGACCCTGGCCACCGGCACCATCGTGGAGCCCACCGGCGCCGGCAGCCTGATCCGCGACCCCCTGGGCAACGTGGTGAGCTCCATCGTGGATGAGGTCTATGTCCAGGATCTTACCGGAATGGGCAGCTTCCTGGAGCCCTACGTCATCACCGAGCTGGACGCCAAGGGCGGCAAGGTGACCACCAACGCCGGCACCGCCCGGACGGTGTCCACTGATCCCACCTTCGGCGTGGCCAAGATCAGCCCCTATGAGCTGAACGTGACCAGCTATGTGGACCGCAACATCTCCCGCCTGAGCCCTGCGAGCTACTACGAGAAGATCCGCTCCATGGCCATGCGGGCCATCCGGCGCAAGCTCAGCGAGCTGATCGTCAAGGGTGACGGCCAGGCCAGCCCCGATATGTTCGGTATCCTCAACGCCAAGAACGTGGCGGGTGCGGAGATCTTCAAGAAGCTGGAGATCACCGGCGGCGTAACCGAGAGCCTGCTGACCGAGCTGTTCTTCGGCTACGGCGGCGACGAGACCATCGGCGCCAACGCCCGGCTCTACCTCAACAAGAAGGATCTTCTGGCCCTGGGCAAGATCCGGGGCACCCAGGACAAGAAGCGGGTCTTTGAGATCCGCCCCGAGGGCAACAACCCCAACCGCGGCGTGATCGTGGACGGCGGCACCATGATCCCCTACGCCATCAACTCCTTCCTCACCGCCCTGGATGGCGCCGGCACCGAGGTGCAGACCATGGTCTACGGCGATCCCATGAACTACGAGCTGGGCCTCTTTGGTGATTACTCCATCCGGGTGGATGAGAGCGTGAAGGCCGTGGAGCGCATGTTCACCATCCTGGGCGACGCCATGGTAGGCGGCAACCTGGTGGTGGACAAGGGCTTCGTGGTGGCCACCACCCCCGGGGCCTGATTGGAGGGATAGCCCATGGCCCTGAGTGACGAGCGGCGGGAGGCCCTGCTGGCCTACTGCCGTCTGACGGAACTGAAGGACGACCCGGAGGTGGAGGCGGTGATCCCCGTCCTGTATGAGGCCGCCGTCAGCTACATGACCCAGGCGGGCATCTCTCCCCCGGAGGCCGGGACGGCCCGGGCCGCCCAGTATGACCTCTGCGTCAACGCCATGGTGCTGGACGCCTGGGATCACCGGGACCTGAAGGAGCCGGGGGCGATGGCTGCGGAAAACTTCGCCTTTCGCCGGATGCTGGTGCAGCTGAAGCTCACCGACCCCTGGATGGGGGTGTCCGATTCGGACACCCCAGCCGGCTGACGCCGGCCGGGGACCCCGCTTTATTGCACTTGCGCGGGGCGAGTGAATCGCCCCTTGCGCCGAGGTCCCGCACCGGGCGGGACCTCGTACGCCGGACTCCCGGCGGGCCGGCTGACGCCGGCCGTATATTCAGACAAGGAGGGATGCGGCGTGAACTATGTGGACGCCGGGAGCCTTGACAAGCGGCTGGTGCTGCTGAGCTTCCAGGAGGACTCTCCCGGCGACTGGCACTGGGTGGAGACGGGGCTTCTCTGGGGCGACCTGACCCTGAGTGGCAAGAAAAACCTCTTTTCCTCTGTGGGCATCGGGGCCAGGGATGCGGAGATCATCCTCCGGAAACGGCCTATCACCCTCCACCAGGCCCTCCGCTGGGGCCAGCAGCACCTGTTTCTTACGGAGCTGACCGACTATGACCGTATGCACCTGACCGCCAGAGCGGCTCTGGTGACGCCGGTGGCCTGCAGCGCCATCCGCTACCAATCCAGCCTGGGGCCGGGAAACCGGCCCGTCCGGACACCTTTGGAGCCGGTGACCTTCCCCGGCGTGCTGACGGAGAAATACACCGGCTATGACCGGCAGGACACCCACGCCCAGGCGGAGACCCGCCTGGTGCTGGTGGTCCCCAAGGCCATCGAGCTGATGGAGGGGGATCTGGTGACAGTGATGGCGGGTCAGCCGGCGGAGTACAACGTGCAGATCCGCCACGTCCTGGATCCCTACAAGAACGAGTACGAGATCGCCTGGCGGCGGGATGTGTAAGGAGGCGGCAGCGTGGCGGAAACCGAAGTGAGAATCGACGGCATTGATCAGCTGCTCCGGAGCTGGGACGCCCTGCTGAAGGCCTTCCCCGCCATGAAGGCGGAGCTGCTGGACAAGATGGGACAGCAGATGCTCTCCGACGTCCAACAGGAGATCGGCGGCCGTGGTAATGTGGCTGGATGGCAGGAGCGCCATGTGGGCAGCAAGCTGGGCTATGTGGCCGTCCGGCCAAAGGCCAACACCTACCAGACCACCCAGAGCGGCAAACGGTATGCCGTGGGATATGTGACCAACGCCATTGAGAACGGCCACCGCAACCGGAAACCACAGCCCACCAACAGGGAGGGTTACCACTACACTAAAGGCCGGAACAAGACGGCAGCCACAGCCGGGCGGCACTTCTACGCCGCTGTCCGAGGCCGCCTGGGCACCTTCGGGAAGGCGGAACTGGAACGGCTGGCCGCTGAGATTGCCAGAAGATTGGAGGGAGCCGCATGAACACCATCAACCAGATCGACTTGTGCGAGGCCATCGCCGCCAAGCTGGTGGCTCTGTGGCCCACCAGGACGCTGTACCGGGACTTCTGCCCCAGCGACTTCCAGCGGCCCTCCGGCTTCCTCTACGTCACCCAGGCAGGCTTTACCGACGCTGCCCTGGGCCTGGTGGAATGGGACGTGGAGCTGGAGCTGGAGATCTTCTGCGCCACCGACAGCTACGACGAGCAGAGCACCGAGCAGCTGCGCCAGGAGCAGGCGGCGGTGCTGGAGGCCTTCGGCGGCCCCTCCCTCCCCGTGGGGGACCGGCACGTCACCGTCACCGCCCTGGCGGACGGTGCGGGGCCCGGCGCGGCCTATGTCAAATTCTCCGCCAGCTGGATGGACCACCGGCCGGGGTACCACGATCCGGAAGACCGTGACGACCCGGTGACCGGGGCCATCCCCCTGATGGAGCACTACGCCCTGGACGTGGAGACGGCCGGGGACACCAACTGAGAAAGGACTGATTTTAATGGCACTTCCCAGCATTGGCCTGCCCAAGCTGATGATCGCCTTTGCCAAGGCAGCCCAGGCGGTGAACAACCGCAGCAAGCGGGGCTATGTGGCCATCTTCGTGCGTGACGCCAACAGCCAGGGCGTCCACCTCCTCAATGACGAGACCCTGATCCCCGCGGATCTGGGGGAGGCCAACAAGAAGCATATCCTCACCGCATTTGAAGGCAGCGACCGGGGCGCTCCCTCCCTGGTGATCCTGGTGGTGATCGCCCCCGGGACTGAGAATACCTCCGCCCTGGAGGCGGGGCTCAAGCTCATTGAGCGATACAGCGTGGACTATCTTGCCGGCCCCCTGGACCTGACGGACGACGAGAGCGCCAAGCTCCTGGAGTGGACCAAGGCCCAGCGTGCCCTGTACCGCACCCTCAAGCTGGTGCGCCCCTACAAGACCGCCGGCGCCGACGACATGGGCGTCATCGAGCTGGACGAGAGCGGCATGATGATGGGCAAGGACGCCGTCACGGCTGCCAGTTACTGCGCCCGGATCGCAGGGATCCTCGCTGGCATCCCCATGGCCATGTCCTCTACCTACGCCCCTCTGCCGGAGCTGACGGCAGTCACCGCCCGGACAACGGCGGAGGCGGACGCGGCGGTGGACGCCGGCAAACTGATCCTGATCCACGACGGCGTACAGGCCAAGATCGCCCGGGGCGTCAACTCCCTGCAGACCATCCCCGCCACCGGCAAGGACGACTGGCGGAAGATCAAGATCGTGGAGGGCATGGACCTCATCACCTACTACCTCCGGACCACTATCGAGAACGAGTATGTCGGCAAATTTTCCAACACCTACGACAACAAGCAGATCCTGGTGGCCGCCATCCTGGGGTATCTCCGTTTCCTGGAGGACGTGGGCGTCCTTAACCCCAACGAGAGCTTTGCCGAGGTGGACTACGAGGCACAGCTGAGCTGGATCAAGAGCCAGGGGGTGGACACCTCAACCATGACCCGGCAGGAGATCCTGGAGTACCAGACCGGCAGCTGGGTGTTTATCCGCTGCGGCGGCCGCCTGGTGGACGCCCAGGAGGACTTCAAGGTCCAGTTCTCCAACCTGTAAGGAGGTGCAGACAACATGGCAACGAGAATCGACAGCGCCAAGCGCATCATCAACGGCACCTATACTCAGGTGTGGGTAGACGGCCAGCTGATCGCCGAGTGCAGCGCCTGCCAGGCCAAGGTGAGCAAGAGCAAAAGCACCGTGAACCTGTGCGGACAGTTCATGGAGGATACCAAGGCCGTGAGCGCCGCCGGCAGCGGCAGCCTCACCATGTACAAGGTGGACAGCGGCGCCATTGACCAGGAGCGGGATCTCCAGCAGGGCGTGGACCGGCGCTTTACCGTCATCACCAATGTGGCGGACCCCGACGCCCTGGGGGCGGAGCGGATCGCCTATTACAACGTGAGCTTTGACGACGTGACCCTGGCGGACCACCGGGCCGCCACTCTGGGCACCATCACCCGGCCCTTCACCTTCAGCCGCTATGAGCTGCTGGATCTGATCGCCGCAGAATAACCACCAGCCCCGCCCCGATGACAGGGGCGGGGCGTAACGGATTAAGGAGGACACGCCATGAGTGAGAAAAAGGACAGCAAATTCACCGTTGACCGGCTGCTGGAGCTGGAGGCGATCCAGCCGGAGAGGAAGGACGTACAGATCCCCCGGCTGGGGCTCACCATCACCCTGCAGGAGCTTAGCTACGACAAGGTCATGAAGTGCCGGCAGCGGCCGGATCCCAAGATCTACTACCTGATGGAGAGCATTGCCGCCCCGGATATCCGGACAGAGGCCTGGTACAAGGGCAAGATGGGCTGCGCTACCCCGGCGGACGCCCTGAAGCGCCTGCTGCGGGCCGGTGAGATCGAGCGACTGTGCATCCAGGCGGACAGCCTCAACGGCTACGCCCCCGGCAGCGTGGTGGCCGTGGAGGCCCCGGGAGAGGCCCTGGAGGGGGCCGCCATTGCCGGGGCCCTGGAGGACCTGGAAAAAAACTGAATGAGCGCGTAGATCTCGCCACCTGCCAGGTGCTGCTGGTGAAGCACGGCATCCTTCCCCTGGACTATCTCCGCCGGAGCCCAGGGGAGCGGGCGGTGATCTCCGCGCTGCTGATCGACTATAACCGGCGGAGAGAGGAGGCGAGGGAATAAATGGCTATTGATGCCAGCGTGGCCATGAGCGTCAAGGACAACCTGAGCCAGGCGGTCATCGGCATGAAAAACTCCATGACGGCCTTTCGGGGCGACGTGACCAAGCTGGAACAGGAGCTCAAGAAGCTCAACGACATCCAGGCCGGGACAAAAACCCGGCTGTCTGCTGCCACCGAGGAGGTCAAGGCGGCCAAAAAGGCCTATCAGGAGCTGGGGGACAGCGTGGACGAGGCCCAGCGGGCTGCGGCAAAGGCCAACTGGGAGCAGGCGGAGTCCAACCTCCGGAGCCTGCGGCAGGAGTACAACCTGGTGGAGCGCCAGGTGCGGGCCACTACCCGGGAATTTGAGAATATGAGCGGCGTGGCCAGCCGATCCCAGAACCGGGCGGGCCCCGGCATCATGGCCCAGCTGGGCCAGGCGGGTGCCTGGCAGATGCTGGGCCAGACCGCCAGCCAGTGGGCCAACGCCCTGGCGGGGAGCGCCCTGGGCAGCGCGGGGGGGAACCTTTTCTCCGGTGCCCTCAGCGGCGCCGGCAGCGGCGCCGCCATCGGTACTATGCTGGGAGGCCCAGGCATCGGTACCGCCGTAGGCGCCGCCCTGGGCGGCGCTGTGGGGATGCTGGGCGGCGCGGCCCAGAACTTTGAGAGCAAGGACGCGGCCTTTAAAGATTACTATGGTGGGCTTTACGAGGCTGTCGCCCAAGGGACAGCGGATATGCTGTCTTCTGGCTCGGCAATTGCGGGAAGCCGGGAGCAAACTCAAATGGCTTTTGCTCAGCGCTTCGGCAGTGACGAGGCTGCTGCCGCTTATCTGGCCAGAGTCCAAAGTATGGCTACAAAAACCAACTACTCCTATGACGAAATCACGGGATACTCCAAGCTTTTGCTAAACAGCTACGATCCAGAATCTGTATTCGGTATTCTCGGGACTTTGTCCGACGCTTCTGCAGGGTTGAATTTGAACACCTCCGATATACAGATGTTTATTTCCGGCCTCAGCCGGATGAGAACCCTCGGAAAGGCTACCAATGAGTATCTCGACTACTTTTCCGTGCGGGGCGTGGATGCCTACGCCGCCCTGGGGCAGTCCCTGGGGGTGGACAAGAGCCAGATTTCCGCAATGGTCACCAAAGGCCAGATCGGCGGCGCAGAAGCCGCTCAAGCTATCCTGGACTATATTGATCAGGAATTTGGCGGTCTGAGCGAGAAGCTGGCCGGAACCTATGACGCCATGGTAAATAATCTTCAGGACACCATGGCAAACCTGGAAGCTATGGGCGGAACAGGATACAACAGTACGCGGATCTCTGGGATACAGGCACAGCAAGACGCCTATGGCGGAATCCTGGGAGATGCGGTTGGCGAGATCAATCGTATTGCCGGCGAGAACAAAGCATACCTTGAAAATTTGTCTGAGCGGTACACCCGGGAAGCTCTCTCCGCCGTTTTGCTGGGCCAAGAGGCAACCATGTTTTCCAATGAAGACAAACTAAAGCTGGACGAGATGCGAGAGGCTTTTGTACTAAACAGCGCAGCCTATGAGCAGGGCAATCAAGAGGCCGGCATGAAAATGGAAGCGCTGAAAGAGCAGGCGGAGGCGTTAGCAACAGCCGCTTACCAATCCAGCGAGCAGTACCTGTCCCTTAACAATGTGGAGATAGATCAGATTTCGGCTATTCGGGACAACACGGCCGCCCTCGAATCTTGGCGTAGCAACTACGAAAAAAACCTAGAGTTCACCAAGGGCTATGCCGCCAGCTCCAGCAACAGAGAACAGCTCCTGAGCGGGATGCCTGCGCAATGGCAGGGGGCCATGCACGGCCAGTCTCCTTACGGAATAAGCTCCAACGCCTACGGCCTGAGCCGGGTGCCCTACGACAACTACGCCGCCATTCTCCACCAGGGGGAGCGGGTGCTCACCGCCCGGCAGGCCCGGGAGATGGACAGCGGCCGGGCCTCCGGCCCCATCTCCGTGACCGTAACCGGCCAGTGGAGCGTCCGCGGCGAGAGCGACCTGGACGCCATTGGCCTGGCCATCGCCAACGCCCTGGAGCGGAAGCTGGCGGCAGGAGCGAGGTGAGACGATGCTGAGGATCTTTTCTTTTCTGGACGAGGCCACCGGCCGGGAGCTGCTGCTCCCTGTGACCCCCAGCGGCTACACCTGGCGGTTCGGCAATCAGGTGGAGACCGTGCGGCTGGATCAGGTGGGCGAGGTCAACTATCCCGGCACCGCCAACCTGGGCCAGACCTCTATCGAGGCCCTCCTCCCCGCCCAGCTCTACCCCTTCTGCGCCCCCGGGGCCGTGGCGGATCCGGACTACTACCTGGACGTGCTCCAGGACTGGTGCCGCAAGGGCACTATCCTCCGCTTCCTGGTCAGCGGCACCAGGGTCAACGAGCAGGTGATCCTGGAGGAGGTAACCTTCGGCGAGAGCGACGGTACCAACGACGTCACCGCCACCATCATCCTCCGGGGCTGGCGCAGGGTGGAGACGCCGGTGCTCTCCGCCCAGGGCGGCGGCGCTCAGACCGGCCGGGACGACGCCACCGGCGCCAACTCCGCCCACCGCTATACCGTGGTCAGCGGCGACACCCTCTGGGGCATTGCCGAGCGGTTTTATGGCTCCGGGACGGAGTACCGGCGGATCGCCTCCGCCAACAGCGACCAGATCAAAAATCCCAACCTGATCTACCCCGGCCAGGTGCTGACCATTCCCGCCCGGGACGACCTGCCTGCGGAGCAGCCCAAGGGCTGGGGCGAGCAGATCTCCGACGATACGGTGAGCGCCTGGGATCCGGTGACGGAGACCTGGACGCTGACGCTGAAGGAGGTGACGTTCCCCAATGGCTGAGCCTTATCGCCTGCTGCTGACGGATCGGCAGGGCACTGTCCGGGACATTACGGAGCTGGTAAGCTCCCTGACCTGGAGCGGCAACGTGCGGCAGATGCCCCGGGAGCTGCGTGGGACCCTGGCCATCCCCAGGGACGGCTCAGTAGATCCCCCGGCGCTGGATGAGGGCTCCATCCTGACGCTGCAGCACAGCGGCCAGGCCCTCTACACCGGCCCCCTGACCAGCGTCACCACCGAGAGCCAGAGCATCGCCGTGGACTTTGACAGCATGGACCGGGCCTTTTACCTGGAGCAGAACGAGGGCTGGTACCAGTTCAACGGCAACACACCGGAGGAGATCGTCCGGGCCATCTGC
>ERZ1643251.4904-NODE-4904-length-11312-cov-6.241716_pt1 | contig 11312 bp, 10 predicted proteins | sample MGYA00579261_ERZ1643251 | MGnify/ENA primary metagenome ERZ1643251 (study PRJEB29033, sample SAMEA4952267) | chicken gut metagenome | biome: Broiler Chicken; feature: Gastrointestinal Tract; material: Caecum | place: Ireland | collected 2018 | study: Broiler... | reverse complement strand
TCCATCGCCTAAACTCTCTCTTTTTTATTTAGTCCTTGACATTGGGTACATTTTAGATTGTATCATTTTCTTTTTTTCTATATTTTGTGATATAATCATATCGTTTGGAGTGAATATTATGAATCGAAAAGAAGAGATAGAACACAGTATTATTACAAAGTATCGTAAAAAGATATGGAGCCCATTTATGAAAGCTATTCGCGACTTTGAACTCATAAAAGAAGGAGATAAAATCGCTGTTTGTATTAGTGGCGGAAAAGATTCTATGTTATTGGCAAAATGTTTAGAAGAATTAAAGAAACATGGAAAAGTACCGTTTGAACTCGTTTATCTTGTAATGGATCCAGGATACCAAGAAAAAAATTTAAAGCAAATTAAAGAGAATTTAAAGACATTGGGAATTGATGCGACTATTTTTCAAAACAATATTTTTCAAGTCGCTGATTCTTCTAGTCAAAAAAGAAATGATAATCCGTGTTATTTATGTGCTCGTATGAGAAGAGGAGCCCTTTATGATAAAGCAAAATCACTTGGATGTAATAAGATCGCACTCGGGCATCATATGAATGATGTGATAGAAACAGTATTGTTAAATTTAATTTGGAATGGACAAGTTTCTAGTATGATGCCAAAATTACACAGTGATCACTTTGAGGGAATGGAATTAATTCGTCCTTTATACTATGTAAAAGAAAATTATATTAAGTCGTGGGCACGAACGAATCATCTTGCCTTTATTGATTGCGCTTGTTCTGTTACTAAAAAAGGAGATGGAAAACGGATTGTTGTAAAAAAATTAGTCGACGATTTGTGTGAAATTCACGAAGATGCAGATTTAAATCTATTAACTGCAACAAAGAATGTTAATTTAAATACATTACTCGCATATAAAAAGGGAAATGAAATCCATCATTTTTTAGATGAATATGACAAATAATTGAAATTATGTGAAAGCATGTGAAATGAAGAAAGAATCGTGTATCTACTTTAAAAAAAATAGAAAGTATGATATAATGAATCTGTCTAAAGGATAAGGACCAATTTTAGAAAAACCTACTAAAGTAATGATTGGGAATCTAATTGATAGATGGTGTTGAATACTTAAATTAATTTAAGGATCCTAAAGTTTATCATGTGATGCCCACCTGGGAGATCAGGTTTTTGATCATTAGAGGTTCCCTTTGGACTTTTTTTATAATATTGATAGGAGGATTTTTTTGAGTACGAAATTATGTAAAAATTGTGCTTCAAAAATTCCAGTTGATGCACATATTTGTCCATATTGTGGTGCGAAAATAGATCAGAAAAATAAAGTTGTAGAGGAAGTAAAGGAAACAGAGGAAGAAACCCATGATTGGCGTGAGAATTTATTCGGACTAAAAAAGCGTGGACCTTTTTATAAATGGATTACCCTTTTGTTAGCGATCTTTCTAGGATGGTTAGGTGTTCATAAATTTTATGAAAGAAAATATTATATGGGACTTTTGTATATGGTGACAGGTGGTTTTTGTGGGATTGGAGTTGTTTTGGACATTTTAACTCTACTTGGAAAACCAAAAGTATATTATAATTATTATTGATAGTCTTAGGACTATTTTTCTTTTGGAAATGAACGGGTCTATGGTATAATGAAATAGTAGGTGAAAGTGAATGGAGTTTTCAAGGTTAGAATATTTAATCGGAGATCAAGTTAATTTATTAAAAGAAAAAACAGTTCTTGTTTTAGGATTAGGTGGTGTTGGTGGATATACAGTGGAAGCACTTGTCCGTAGTGGAATTGGACATCTTATTTTAGTAGATTATGACACAGTTGATATTACCAATATCAATCGTCAAGTGATTGCCACTTATCATACTGTTGGAAGACTAAAAACAGAGGCATGGAAAGAAAGGATTTTGTCAATTGTACCAACTTGTCAAGTAACGACGATTTCAGAAAAAATTACAGAAGAAAATATAAATTGTTTATTTAAAGAAAAGATTGATTTTGTCGTAGATGCTTGTGATACGATTTCTGTTAAATGCCTTTTGATTAAGCGATGTTTAGAACAAAAGATTCCCCTGATTTCATCCATGGGAACAGCGAATAAATTAGATCCTACGAAGTTAGAAGTAATCGATATCAAAAAAACTTGTTATGATCCGATTGCCAAAGTGATTCGTAATTATGTAAAAAAAGAGCGTTTAAAAGGGAAAATTCCTGTTGTATGTAGTACGGAACCACCTATGAAATTGGATGGGAAACTAGGAACAATTGTAACGGTTCCGGCTGTCTGTGGTTTTTATCTAGCTCATTATACAATAAAAACACTATTAGAGGAGAATTCATATGATTTATGAAAAGAAAATAAGAGAAATTGCCCAAGAACTGAGTGGGACTGTAATGGCTATGGGAATTGATTCTAAGCTTGTTTTAGATGATTTAGAAAAAAACAAAAGAATAGAACAATGTGCTCTTCTTGATTGTATTGAAGTGATGCCCATCGATGGAACGAAAAAGAGAAATAAGAAAATCCCTTTAAAAAAATTACGAAAAAAAGTAGGAAAGAAAAAAATCGATACAATTCTTTGTCGAATTGACACGATTGATCGTTATTGGAGATATTTTATTCGTGATAGTATTTATATGACAAAAGGAGAAATTATCTACTTTGGTAAACTAGATGAATTTACAATAGACAAAGAGGAATTTCAAAAGAGATATCAACGTTATAAAAATGTTAATGTATCATTTGAAGAAAATTCCGAAGGAATTTTGATTCATGTTAAAGTGAATGGAGCCAAAAATCGTTTTCTTTTTGATAAATTGTATTTTATTCGAGATTCTCTTTACCAAGGTATTCAATTACTTGGAGATTATTTAGTACAGTAAGGTTGTGATAACATGTATTTAAAACAAATTATTGCGCATGGATTTAAGTCGTTTGCCGATAAAACAATATTAGAATTTCATCCAGGAATTACAGGAATTGTAGGTCCAAATGGAAGTGGGAAAAGTAATGTTGTTGATGCAGTAAGATGGGTATTAGGAGAACAATCTATCAAATCATTACGTGGGGATGATAAAATGACAGATGTTATCTTCTCTGGTTCAAAGTCTAGAAAAGCAATGAATGTTGCTTCTGTGACATTAATTTTTGATAATCAAGATCATTATTTAAATGTTCCATATGATGAAGTATCGATAACAAGAAGAGTTTATAAAGATGGAACCAATGAATATCTTTTAAATCAGGAGCGTTGTCGTTTAAAAGATATTTCTGAAGTGTTACTAGATACTGGTGTTGCTAAAGAAAGTTTTAATATTATTTCACAAGGTAAGATTGAAGAAATATTATCTAGTAAACCAGAAGATAGAAGAGTTATTTTTGAAGAAGCAGCAGGAGTATTGAAGTATAAAAAAAGAAAAGAAGAAGCACTGCGTAAACTAGATCGTACCAATGATAATATGGAACGTGTGAAAGATATTATCGATGAGTTAAAAGTGCAAGTAGAACCTTTAAAAGAACAAAAGGAAAAAGCATGTCTATATAAAGAGAAAAAAGAAAAACTAGAACAAGTTGAAATTTCAGTTATGACACATGATATTCGTGAAATTCATACGAAGTATGAAGCAGCTAAACAAAAGTTAGATACTTTGAATGAAGAAATACTATCGATTCGTACAAGTAATCAACAAAATGAAGCAACGATATCAAAATATAAAAATGATTTAGGTAAAATTGAAAAAGAGATTGAAAATGTACAGAGTGAATTATTAGATGCATCTACATTGGTGACAAAGTTAAATGGACAAAAGCAAATGATTGCTGAACGAAAAAAATATGAAGTAGATGATCAAGCACTTTTAAATCAGTCTATGTTATTAAAAGAAGAGGCGATTCAGTTAGATACTGATATTCATGTGTTAGAAAAAGAATTGAAATATGAAAAAGAACAATATCAAGTAACTTTAAAGGAAGAACATGAATTAAATAGACAAGAAGAGAAGTTACAAAAGATGAGAAATCAAAAAAATGAAGCGATTCGTTCTTTTAACCAAAAGATAGAACAGTCAGAGAGAAAGATTAGAAGTCTGGAAGAAGCAATTGATACGTCGTCTTCTTTACCACTGGCTGTTAGAACGGTATTAAATGAGCCTAGATTAGAGGGAATTCACGATGCAGTGGCAAAGTTAATGGAAACAGAAAAACGCTACACAGAGGCTTTATCTGTTGCTTTAGGAGCTGGTTCTAACTATATTGTTGTTGATCATGAAAAAGCTGCCAAAGAAGCGATTGAATATTTAAAGAAGAATCGTTTTGGAAGAGCAACGTTTTACCCATTAAATATCATTCAAAAAAAAGAATTAGATCCAGATATTTTCTCTCGTTTGAAAAAGGAAGATGGATTTATTGGAATTGCTGCTGAATTAATTTCTTACGCACCAATTTATGAAGGGATTTTTAAAAACTTATTGGGACTTACTGCAGTAGTTGATACATTAGATCATGCGAATGTCATCGCTAATAAGTTTCATCATCGTCTTCGTATCGTTACACTGACTGGAGAATTATTACAACCAGGAGGAGCATTGACTGGTGGTAATACAAAGTATAATAATAATCCATTACGTGATAAATTCGATTTAGAACAAGAAAAAACAACATTAAATTTATTAGAAAATGAAAAACAAACAAGTGAAGAAGAAATTAATCGTATCGATCAAGATTTATCTGTTTTGTCTGATAAAATTTATTTAAAAGAAAAGGAAAAAATTTCAAAATCGTTATTGATTGACGAAAAAGAAAATAAATTAGAACAATTAAAAACACGGAAACTACAAGGATCAGAAGAATTAAGAAGAACAGAACAAGTACTTTCTAATACATTATCAGAAGAAGAAGAAAGAACAATGAATGCTTATTATGATGCTGTAAAAGAAAAAGAAGAAATAGAAACGAAGTTAAATTACTTAAAACAAGAACAATTAAAAGTAAAAAGTAGTTTAGATGATTTCGAATTTGCTCTTAGAAAAGAAAACAGTGCTTTTCAATCTAAAAACAAAGAAATTCAAACACTTGAAATCGAATTAAATCGTATGGATGTAAAACTCGATCATCTCCTTTCTTCTTTAACAGAAAATTATGGAATGACTTATGAATATGCAAGTTATCACTATAATTTAGAGATGGATATTACAAAAGCGCGAGAATTAATTTCCAACTTAAAAAGAGAAATGAAAGACTTAGGAGAAGTAAATTTAGGCTCTATCGAGGAATATGAAAGAGTAAGCACTCGCTATGAGTTTTTAATGCATCAGAAAGAAGATTTAGAAGAGGCAATTCAAGTGTTATTAGAAATTATTGATGAGATGGATACTGTTATGAAAGAAGAGTTTATGAAAACATTTGAAGTAGTAAAAGAAAACTTTAAAACGACGTTCCAAGAATTATTTAAAGGTGGAGATGCTACTTTAAAATTAACAGATAAAGAAAATGTACTAGAAACAGGAATTGAAATTATCGCTTCTCCTCCGGGAAAAAAATTAACTACAATTGGTCTTTTAAGTGGGGGAGAAAAGACATTTACAGCAATTAGTTTACTGTTTGCTATCTTAAAATCAAGACCAGTTCCATTTTGTATTTTAGATGAAGTAGAAGCTGCTCTTGATGAAGTGAATGTAGATAGTTTTGGAAAATATATTCAAGGTTTAAAAAATAAAACACAGTTTATATTAATTACTCATAAAAAGAAAACAATGGAATATGCAGATGTTCTTTATGGAATTACAATGCAAGAATCTGGTGTTAGTAAACTTGTTAGTGTTAAATTAGAAGATATGAAGGAAAATCATGCTTAAGAAAGATTATATTTCACTCTTACATCAGATGGATCTAGTAGAACGAGGAAAAAGTAGTGGATTCTTAAATTTGCAAGAACAAAAAGTGTTAAAGCAATTACTTGATAAGAATCATATTTCTTATCAAGTATATTCTTATTTTGGACATAAAGATAGACAGATCTATAGTAAAATACGCCCTAAAATTGCAGTCTTAGAGATCATAACGAATGCAGCACTGACACATCAGATGCTACTCGGAAGTTTCTTTTCATTGCAATTAGATTCCAAAATTTTAGGTGATTTTTTAAAATTTCAAGATCGTTATTATATGTATATCGATGCTAAATATAAAGACTATATTTTAGAAAATTTTCGGCAGGTAGGGAGAAATTCAATTACATTAAAAGAAGTTCATTTTCACGATTTGGAAAACTATACACAAACGTTTGAAGATATAACTATCTTAGTTACTAGTTATCGATTAGATAGTATTGTAAGTCGAATTACTAATTATAGTCGTAGTAAAGTAAAAGAATTGTTTCATGATGAATGGATTCGCTATTTGGATGAAAATATGTATACTGGAAGTATTTCTGTAAAAGAAGGAGATATTTTTTCCATTAAAAAATTTGGAAAATATCAAATTGGTAAGCGAAAAGGAAAGACCAAAAGTAACAAATATATTTTAGAAATAAAAAAATATATATTTTAATAATTGATATTAGAGTCATCCATGACTCTTTTTTCATATTAGAATATTGCACCCCACATTTATCTGTGATAAAATGGCATTATAGAAAGAGGAGATACCATGAAAAAAATATTGACAGGTTTAAAACCTACAGGAGAATTAACATTAGGAAATTATATTGGTGCAATTAAACAAATGCAAAAACTACAAGATCAGTATGAATCTTATTTATTTGTTGCAGATTTACATGCCCTTACGGTTCCACAAGATCCGAATGAATTAAGAAGAAGAATTAAAGATTTTTTAGCGCTTTATATCGCATGTGGAATTGATCCTAAGAAAAATATGATTTATTTACAATCAGAAAATGAATATATTCCTGCAATTTCATGGTTACTTGAATGCTCTACTTATTATGGAGAAGCATCACGCATGATTCAATTTAAAGAGAAATCAAAGCAACATAAAAATTTTTCAGTTGGATTATTAACTTATCCAGTATTAATGGCTGCTGACATCTTATATGCAGATATTGATTTCGTTCCAGTAGGAATTGATCAAAAACAGCACGTAGAACTTGCTCGTGATATTGCGATTCGTTTTAATAAAGTATATGGAGATACTTTTGTCATACCTGAACCATTGATTTCAGAGGTAGGGATTAAGATCAAGGATTTGAAAGATCCTTCTAAAAAGATGAGTAAGTCAGAAGAAAATCCAAATGGAGTGATTGCCCTTTTAGATGATGAAAAAAGTATTCGCAAAAAAATTATGGGAGCAACGACTGATTCAGAAATGAACGTTCACTTTGATGAAGTAAATAAACCGGGAATTTCTAACTTGATGAATATTTATTCGGCCCTTTCTAATAAAACAATCGAAGAAATAGAAAAAGAATTTGAAGGCCAAAATTATGGAACATTTAAAAAGAAAATTGCCGATATTGTAGTAGAAACACTTATACCAATTCAAGAACGTTATCATGAATTATTAAACAGTGATGAATTAGATCTTATTCTTGATGAAGGAATTGCTAAATCAAAAGAGATTGCAAAAAATAAATATATCGAGATGAAAAAGAAAATGGGATTAGAAAGATAATAGGTGAAATATGAATAAGCAAATGAAAATTGTTGTAATAATTCTGGCTATCATCTTATGTATTTTACTTGGAATATTTATCTATTTTAAAGTTACTTATATTAGTAAAGCAGATGTAAAATCAAATATTTCTAATTATATAAATGCTAATTCAGATGATATTTTCTATGAAAATATTGATTTAGATATCGATTCTGGACTATATGAGGTAGATATTTACTATCAAAATCAAGAATACGAATTTAAAATTGATGCCAAAAAGGGAAGTGTTGTACAAACTGATTACAGAAAACAAAATGCAGAGAATACAACCAATCAGGAAAATACTACAACACAGTCGACACCAAGTCCTAGTTCAAGTACAGAAGTTACGGAACAAGAAGCCAAGAATATTGCTTTTACAGATGCAAATGTAAAAGAATCCGATGTACAAAGACTACGTGTTGAAAAAGAGGAAGATGATCAACGTATTGTTTATGAAATAGATTTTCAGTATGGGAAATATGAATACGATTATAAAATTCAAGCAAGTGATGGTCAAATCTTAGAATATGATCGCGATCATATTTATGAATAAATAGCTACATGAGTAGCTTTTTGTTTTATAATGATATTGAGGTGAAATCATGAAGTTTAATCAATTGATACCAGAACTGAGTGTTACAGATATAGAAAAAAGTAAATCATTTTATATTGCGCTTGGCTTTCAAGTTATGTATGAAAGAGTAGAGGATAAGTTTGTTTTTTTAGAGTTAGAAGGCAATCAAATCATGATAGAACAGATCAATGATAATTGGAATACAGGTATATTAGAATACCCTTTTGGGAGAGGAATAAACATAAGTATGACAGTGTCTAATATAGATGAATATTTTCAAAAATTAAAAGATAGTCATGTTTTATTTTATAAAGAATTGATGGTAAATCAATACGAGGTAAATGGTGTGACTTATAATGACAAAGAATTTCTAATTCAAGATCCAGATGGATATTTGTTGCGTTTTAACCAGTAAAAAAAGAAGGGGAATCCCTTCTTTTTTAAAATACAACATATTGATTTGTATTATATATCGTTCCATTAATCTTTATATAAATATATTTTTTTCCACTAATGTTTTCGGAATTAATATATTTTGTAACAGTAATTCCATTTTTCGTTTCTTCGTCATTAAATACATCGACACACAATGCAGTATATGGATGTTTTGATACTCGGAGTAAATAAGATTTTTTATCAAAGATACTATCTAAGATAATTTCTACTTCATCGCCTTTTTTAAAAGTTCCAGTTACAACTAAACGATCTGTTTCTTTTGTGATTTTAATATCATGACTTTTATATTCATCATCTATTTTATGAGAGAATAATACGCTTTTTGTTGTTCCATCTTGTGTTGTTTCACCCATACTTCCAAGTCTTTTACCAGCTCCTAATTTTAATATATTATTCGCATACAAATCCATTTTTTCGGCACGATATAAATTCGTTGGTAAATCCATTTCAAAGATGACTTCATCGTCTTTTATTTCTGTTGTAATAGAATTTAGAGAATCTGCATTTTCTAATCCGGCAGGTTCATTTCCTGGTTCTCCATCTACAGTATTAATCCCTCCAGAATGGATTAAATAGTGATTTTCATCTAAATAATCTACATCAGAAATATATGGAGAGTAGAATTCACTGCCTCTTTCTTTTCCGTATTGCCATACTTGAGAAATCGTATGATCTACTTGATTAATACGATAAATAACACCTCTAGAGTAGTTATCACTTGCAGAAATACTATTTTCTTCTGTTTTAGAACGATTATTTCCATTATCAAAAATAAATACATCTCCATTTGGTAGAATCATAGAAGCATGTTGTGCCCATTGCCACTCAAAATCATCTCCAGTTGGTGTTAAGAAATATTCTTGATATGATTCGTCCCATCCATCTGAACTACCGATAATCCAATTTAGTTCTAAACTGTTATAGTCAATATTAACCACTGCATCTTGATGTCTACCAGATAGTGTAATAGAGTTGGTTTCACGATCATACCAAACTGCATTATTATGGAACCAATCATAATCAGTAGCCATTTGGTTTCTTCCCTGGTCAGTAGGCAAAATATCTTTTAAATCAATTTCTTTTACAATATTTCCAGTATCTCTTTCAATTTCTACAATATAATCTTCTACTGTACCACTTTCAAAATTATCACTTGCAACTAATAAGTTTCCATTTTCTAATTCAAAGACATCGTGATGATATCCTCCTGGTAAAACATATTCATAATAAATTTTTCCGGTTAAATCCATTTCTACTAATCCTGTTGTATAGTAGGGTGGATTGATTAAACGATTACTACTTAACATAATATTTCCATTTTGTAATCTTTGAATATCCCATATCATATTCTCTGTCAAATACCAACGTACATCACCATTGACATCATATGCTGCTGTATATCCAGAAGAGGATGGTGTCACAAAATATAATTCTTGATCTAATTCATCTTTATTAGCAGTTACATCCGTAGGTAGTACAAAGTCATCTGGTAATTTATCTGTTTTTATATGAAATGTATAATCTTTTCCATTTAGTGTGATAATTACTTCATTTTCTGTATCAGGGTATAATCCATAAATTGGCAAGATATGCTTTTTATTTGGTGTAAATGTTTTTTTATAGGTTGTATTCTCATCTTTTCCGACAATGGTTACTGTAGGAGCAGTTAAATCTTTTGTCTCAAACATAATCAGTGCGGTTAACGGTGATATTTCATAGGGATTGACAATAATTTTTGGATTATCAATTGTATTTTCTTCAGTAGTTGTATAATTTTTTTCTAAGTTTTCTTGATAAACTAAAATATCTTCAGATGTTTCTACTGGTTGTACACTTTTAATACTTTCATAAATAAAAATCGATAATGCACAGGCAATTACAATTAGTAACACAAATTTTGTTCTTGTTCTCATAGCTTTCTCCTTTTTATTATATTAATCGAATCTCATCTTCTGAATAGAAGGGATGATCTTTATTAATTCTATCATAGAATAAAATACCATCTAAGTGGTCAATTTCATGTTGAAAGGCAAGGGCCAAATCTTCTCTGGCACGAACCTTAATTTTATTTCCTTTCTCGTCATATCCTTCTACTGTAACACGAGCGTATCTTGCGACATGTCCTTCCACTTCGCGATTTACACTTAAACATCCTTCACCAACTTCTGCCGCAATCATCTCTTCAGAGTGTGAAACAATCACAGGATTAATCACTACATAGTTATCGAATACTTCATCATCTACTTCATGAACGATTACAATAATTCTTATATTTTTACCCAGCTGAGGGAAGGCTAGTCCCATTCCAGGGCGTAAGTCATATTTTTCTGCATACTCCTCAATTTGACTATATGTTAAATGTTTAATAATTTGTTGAATGGTTTGTTTATCTTCTTTTGATAGCGGAAATGTGACTTCTTTACTCTTCATTCTTAGGTGTTTATCACTTTCGTCTAAAATATTTAATTTCTTAAACATTTTCTCACCTCCTTTTTCCATTCTATCATAAAAAGTACTGAAAATAAAGGAAAACACATGTAGATTTACTTTTTCTGAAAGTTTGTGTTATACTAATCATGAGGAGATTATAATCTGAAAAATAAAACTAAATTTATTTTAAGAAAAATACAAAAAAAGGGCAG
>ERZ1643251.4903-NODE-4903-length-11312-cov-38.733233_pt1 | contig 11312 bp, 15 predicted proteins | sample MGYA00579261_ERZ1643251 | MGnify/ENA primary metagenome ERZ1643251 (study PRJEB29033, sample SAMEA4952267) | chicken gut metagenome | biome: Broiler Chicken; feature: Gastrointestinal Tract; material: Caecum | place: Ireland | collected 2018 | study: Broiler... | reverse complement strand
ATTATTTTTAAAATAAAAAGACTATTAACAAAATTTATTTGTCAACAGTCTGAGAGTAGATGAAGATCTACTCTTTTTAGTATTTGTAAATACCAGAAATAAGCATAATTCTAGCCTTGAAATGATAGAAGCTACGATATCCGAAAGCAATTCTTTTAATACATTTAATAAGATTGTTAATACCTTCAATAACGCCATTATTCAAATCATATTTAAAAGATAAAATAATATAATAAGAAAATTTATTAAGGGATTTTAAAGTAGTATTCATATATTCAGATATATTTTTATGTTTAGACGAAATGATATTACAGAATAATTTTTCATCTTTATTTCTAATACTTCTTAAAATACCTTAATAAACTTCATAGGTAGTTCTTAATTCTTTATTGGTATTAGTAATATAAGAAACAATATCATATTCAGATATTTCTTTACCGAAATATATAGAATATTTTTTGTTATCTTTATCTAAATCATCTTCAAATTTTTGGATAAGTTTCCAATAATGTTTAAGTTTGTTATAATTTTTCTTGTCTTTTTTCATACATTTAACTCTAGTACATTTTAAAGCATTACTAGCTAAAGCAACAACATGAAATTTATCAGTAATTAAAATAGCATTAGGAAATATTTTTTTTAATAATAAGTAATAAGGTTCAAACATATCCATAATAATAAATTTAACAGCAAGTTTTTGTTTTCTAGGAAATCTCATAAAATATTTAATAATAAAATTAGATTTTCTAGATTCAATAATATCAAAAGTTTTACCAGTTCTGTTATTAACGATATGAAAAGCCATTTTACCTATAGTATCTTTAGTAGCCTTAAATTCATCAATATTCATAACTGTAGGTAAAACACCAGGAAGGACTTTTTTATTGGAAATAGAATGAATAATTCTATTAACAGTATTATGAGAAACGTTGTTTCTTATAGCAATGTCTTTTTCGCTGGACTTGTTCATTAAATCTAACTTAATAGATAATTTACTATTACAAGAAATGTTACAGTATTTATCTACTAAAGAAGAAGAGGCAGTAAAAGTATGATTACAATGTTTGCATTTAAATCTTTGCTTGTCTAATAAGATAATAGCATTATAATTAGAAATTTTAGGTATTTTAATTTTACAATTACGCTTCCAATTCCATTTAATAATACAATCATGATATTTACAAATAGGACAAATATTAGCATCATAAGTTAAAAAAGCACGAATTATTTTAGTTTCGATTCCTTTAATTTTTTTCGATTCTAGATAGTTTTCGTATAAATTAATGTTTTTATCTTTAATATTTAATAAATTTTTAGTATAATCATTATGAGTCATTTAATCAGATCCTTTCAGTGTTTTCGTTCAATTACATTGTATCACAAGTTTTTGATATGACTCTTTTTGATACTAAAAAATAGTATTAGTGATTTTCTCACCAACACTATTTATTATAGAACCGTTTTTTTGTCTATTAATGTAACATTTTAATATTTTAAAAATCATATAATTATGGTATAATTGAAAATAAGGAAGTGAAATATGAAAGTTATTGTAAGTGCCGGAGGAACAGGTGGACATATTTATCCTGCTTTAGCTATCATAAATAAAATAAAGAAAAGTGAACCTAATAGTGAATTTTTATATATAGGTACTCACAATAGAATGGAAAAGGATATAATACCTAAATATAATATTCCTTTTAAACAAATTGAAATATATGGATTTAATAGAAAAAATTTATTAAAAAATGTAAAAACAGTAAAGTGTTTATTGAAAGCAAATAAAGATTGTAAAAAAATAATTAAAGATTTTGATCCTGATATAGTAATTGGTGTTGGAGGATATGTAACAGTACCAGTCATTAAAACGGCTAAAAAATTAGGATATAAAACATTTATTCATGAACAAAATAGTATTCCAGGGAAAGCTAATTTATATTTAAGTAATTACGCTGATTTAATAGGTATATCATTTAAATCAAGTAAAGAATATTTTCCTAAAGGTAAAACTATTTTAACAGGTAATCCTTGTAGTGAAGATGCTAAAAATGTAAAAGCATGTGATAAAAAAGAATTTAATTTAAGTGAAAATAAAAAATTAGTGTTGTTTGTTATGGGATCATTAGGAGCTTCAACAGTAAATGGTTTTTTAATAAAAACAATGTCATTATTTAATAATAAGGACTATGAAATATTATTTGTTACTGGTAAAGATGATTATGAAAAAATAAAAAAAATAAATTTCCCTAGAAATATAAAAGTAGTTCCTTATATTGAAAATATGAAAAGAATAATGAAAAAAACTGATATTATGGTTACAAGAGCAGGAGCTAGTACATTAAGTGAAATAATAGCTTTAAAAATACCTAGTATAATTATTCCAAGCCCTTATGTACCAAATAATCATCAATATAAAAATGCTTTAGATTTAGTAAATAATGACTCTGCTATTATGATTGAAGAAAAGGATTTAAAGGGAGATATAATCGTTAGAACTATTGATAATTTAATAAATGATGAAAATAAACTATTAAAAATGAAACATAATTTAGAAAAATTACAAGTTAACAATAGTGCAACTATTATATATAAAAATTTAAAAAAAATAATAGATAGGAAGTAAAATAATGATTGAAAAATTAAAAAAATTGAAAGTAGGTAAAGTTATATTTGATCCTAAAATGAGTAATTATACCACTTATAAAGTTGGAGGTAACGCTTTAGCAATTGTTTATCCTGATAACTTAAATGATTTGATTAAGTTATTGAGGTTTTTAAAAGAAAATAATATTAAATATAAAGTATTAGGAAATGGTTCTAATTTGATTTTTTCTGATGAAACTTATGAAGGAGTATTAATTAAACTAACTGAGTTTGATAATTTAGAAATAGATGATACAGTAATTACAGTAGGAGCAGGATACAATTTACCTAAATTATGTATGAAAGTAGCTAAACTAGGATTAGCTGGATTAGAATTTGCAGCAGGAATTCCTGGTACTGTTGGTGGAGCTGTTTTTATGAATGCTGGAGCTTATAAATCTGACATGGGTTATATTATAAGTGAAATTAAAGTATTAGATGAAAATTTAAATGTTAAAACACTATACAATAAAGATTTAGATTTTCACTATCGTAGTAGTTATTTACAAAAACATACAGATTTAATTTGTATTGAGGCAAAAATAGTTTTACGAAAAGGTGATGCTAAAGCAATAATGGATGTTATTGCTGATAGAAAGCAAAGAAGATTACTAACACAACCTTTAGAATATCCTTCAGCTGGAAGTGTATTTAGGAATCCTGAAAATGATTATGCTGGAAGGTTAATTGAAGAATTAGGATATAAAGGTAAAAATATTGGTGGAGCATATGTTTCAGAAAAACATGCAAATTTTATTATTAATAAAGGTAATGCTAAAGCAAGTGATGTAAGAAATTTAATTAATGAAATAAAAGAAAAAGTAAAAGAAAAATATAATATAGATTTAATAGTAGAACAAGAATTTGTAGATTAGAGGTTATTATGAAAAGTAAAAAGAAAAAAAGAAAAATTAGATATGATCGAATTTTAATATTTTTAGTTATTGTAATTTTTATAGTAATTTCTTTTACTTTTCTTTTTAATTTAAAAATATCAAATATATATATATTAAATAATAGTTTTTTAACCGATCAAGAAATAATTGAAATGGCAGGTATTAGTGATTATCCTGAAACTCTAAAAAATTTAAGTGTTCAAATTGAAGATAGATTAAAAAATAATATTTATATAAAAGATGCAAAAGTTTATAAAAAAGGATTAACTAAAGTTTATATTGATGTAGTTGAGAATAAACCTTTATTTTATTATGAATCATCTAAAAAAACTATTTTAACTGATGGGAGGGAAACTGATGAAAAATTTGTTGTTCCAACGGTTATAAATTATATTACAGATAATTATTATGATGCTTTTATAAATGAAATGGCTAATATAGATGAAAATATTTTAAAAAGAATATCTGAAATTCAATTTTCACCTAATGATGTTGATGATAATCGTTTTTTACTTACGATGACGGATGGAAATTATGTTTATGTTAATATTAGTACTTTTAATAAATTAAATAAATATATATCAATTATTGAAGAATTACCAAATAAAAAAGGTATATTATATTTAGATTATGGCAATAATTTTGAAATTATTGAATAATAATCTTTTCTTTTTGAAAAAAATATTGTATAATTAATAATAGTAGGTGAGTGCATGCGACATATATATACTTGTATTGATATTGGATCAGATAGTATTAAGATTATTGTATGTGAATTATATCAAAATAGATATAATCTTTTGGCGACTTCTACTATAAAATCAAAAGGAATAAAAAAGGGATTAATTACAGATATAAATGAAGCTAAAAGTTGTATAAAAAAAGGTTTTGATGAATTAGAAACAATGTTAGGCTTCAAAATAAAAAAAGTAATTGCAATTATTCCAAGTTATTTTGCTGAATTTAATATGATTAAAGGTGAAATTAAAGTTAATGAAGTTGTTAAAGGAAATGATATCATAAAAGTACTACAAACTGCTATGAAAGAAAATGATCCTACAAAAGAAATGGTAACAATTATTCCAATTGACTTTGCTATAGATAATGAAGTAACTAATTTTCCTTTAGGAAAATCTTGCCAAGATTTAAAATCAAGAGCAATTATGGTTACAACGCCTAAAAAAAATATTTATTCAGTTATTAATTTATTAAATAGTATTGGAATTGAAGTTATTGATATTTCTTTAGGTTGTATTGGAGATATTAATACTTTTATGGATGAAAAATTAGAAAAATGTGTAAGTGCAGTTATAAATATTGGAGCTGAAAAAACAGAAGTTTCATTATATAACAAAGGCATTATTGTAAGACATAGTATTATAAATATGGGAAGTAAAAGTGTTGATCATGATATCTCATATATGTATAAAGTTGATTTAGAAACAGCTAAAATGTTAAAAGAAAAATTTTCATCTGCTACTCGTACTAGTGCATCTTTAAACGAAACAAAAGAAGTAAAATGCAAAGATGGACAAGCTATAAATATAAATCAATATGAATTAAGTGAAATTGTAATTTCAAGATTAGATGAAATATTAACTTTAGCTAATCAAGAAATAAATAAATTAACTTCACATAAACCTGAAATTATATATATTACAGGCGGTATTACTAATATGAATAATTTTCAACAATTTTGTAGAGAAAAATTAGGAAAATGTGCTATAATAGGAAGTGTTAATTTAATTGGTTTAAGAAACAATAAATTTTCATCAGCTATTGGTAATATTATATATTTTGTAAATAAACTTAAATTAAAAGGAAAAGATTATTCAATGATAACAAATGATGAAATGGAAATTTTATCAACACCTAGAAAGAATACAAACGATTCTATGTTAGGTAAAATATTTGGATATTTCTTTGGCGAATAAGGGAGGATATACATGTTTGGATTAGAAATGGATCAATTAGCTAATATAAAAGTAATCGGTGTTGGTGGTGGTGGTAATAACGCTGTAAACCGTATGATAGAATCAGGAGTACAAGGTGTTGACTTTATTGTCGCTAATACAGACTTACAAGTTTTAAATAAATCAAAAGCACCTGTTAAAATACAAATTGGTACAGATTTGACTAATGGATTAGGTGCAGGTGCAAATCCACAAATAGGAAAAGAAGCTGCTTTAGAAAGCAAAAATGATATAGAAGAAGCTTTAAAAGGAGCAGATATGGTATTTGTTACTTGCGGTATGGGTGGAGGAACTGGTACTGGTGCCGCACCTGTTATTGCTGATATTGCTCAAAGTTTAGGAGCATTGACTGTAGGTATAGTTACTAAACCATTTAGTTTTGAAGGTAGAAAAAGAATGCAACAAGCTATTTCAGGCTTAGAAGAATTAAAGAAACATGTTGATACTTTGATTGTTATACCTAACGATAGATTAAGAGAAATAATAGATAAAACTACACCTTTATTAGATTCATTTAAAGAAGTTGATAATGTATTAAGAAGAGGTGTTCAATCAATAAGTGACTTAATTGCTGTAGCAGGGTTAATTAACTTGGATTTTGCCGATGTTAAAGCAGTTATGGAAAAAAGAGGAAATGCCTTAATTGGTATTGGTATGGGTGTAGGTGAAGATAGAGCTAAAGAAGCTGCTTTACAAGCTGTATCTAGTCCATTATTGGAAACAGGTATAAGTGGAGCTACTGATGCAATTATAAATGTAACAGGTGGTGCTAATTTAACTTTATTTGAAGTAGAAGAAGCAGCTGAAGTTATAAGACAAAATGCTAATACTGATATTAATACAATATTTGGGGCAGTTATCAATGAAAATTTAAATGATGAATTAATTGTAACTGTTATTGCAACTGGTTTTGAAGAAGATAAACCTGCTCTTCATTCTTATCAAACAACAGCTTATAATAATAACGATGATGATGATTCAGATGATGCTGACGTTCCATCATTCTTAAGAAATAGAGGATTTTAAAAATTGCTGAAAAAGGCAATTTTTTTTAAAATCATGCAGGAAATCACCACACTTTTGGCTAATAAAACTAATAGGAGGTGATTTAAATAAAAAAATTTTATACTGCAAGACATGAACCTGTTTTCATGTATGCAGCTGTTAAAAAAGAATTCTTAATAGCTATTTTAGAACCAATTATAGATAAAAAAATTGAAGATTTACAAATACTAAATCCTAATTTAATTCAAGAGTATTATAAAATACGTGGTCAAAGATTAGATTTGTTAGTAAAAACTAAAAATGAGATAATCAATGTTGAATTAAATAATAATTATAGTGAAGAAATAAAAATAAGAAATCTTCATTACATTTTTAAGTTAGCAAGTGAAAATACGGAAAGAGGAAATAAATACAAAGTAGGTCATTCGATAATTCAAGTAAATTTAAATTTTTATAATAGTAAATATGAAAAAAGTATATATACATTATATGATAAAATAAACAAAATAGAGTTAACTGATTATATAAAAATATATAATGTAGGTATAGACAAATACATAAAAAACTATTATAATAATGATAAGAAGTTTATCAAAGGTGAAGAAGCATTAATTATGTTAGATTTGGGTAAACAAAGGATTAGAAGAATTATCGGAAAAGAGTGAGATAGTGAAGAATTTTAAAGAAGAAGTAATAAAAGCTAACAATGATGAGTTTGTAGTGGATTGGATAAGTCGTGAAGAAGAACAAAAACAATATGAAGAAGTAATGTATGAAAAAGGACTAATTCAAGGAAAAGAACAGGGATTATCTCAAGGCAAACAAGAAGGAATCAGACAAAATAAAATAGATGTAGCAAAAGAAATGTTAGAATTAAATATGGATTTAGAAACAATAAGTAAAGTAACTAAATTGGCTAAAGAACAAATTGAAAGTTTAAAAAATTAACAAAAAATTAAAAAAACAAAAAAATTGCATTTTATTGCAATTTTTTTTAATTTCTTGCAGGAATTCGATATAGTTTTGGCTAATATAACTAGTAGGGAGGTAAAAAAGTGTTTAAAAGAATTAAGCAAGAAGGTTTTAAGGATTGTGGTCCAAGCTGTTTACTTAATATAATTAAATATTATAAAGGTTATGTTGATATAAATGATTTAAAAGAAATGTGTAAAACTGATAAATCTGGAACGACTGCTTATCATTTAATTGAAGCAAGTAAAAAACTAGGATTTGAAAGTTATGGTATTAGATGTAATTTAAATGATTTGAAAAAAGAAGATGTAATACTTCCATGTATTGCTCATGTAATTATAAATAACTCCTACAATCATTATGTTGTAATTGAAAAAATAGATTTTAAAAAGAAAAAATTATTAATTAACGATCCAATTGGAAAACATAAATATTGTTCATATGAAGAATTTAATAAAATATTCAATAATATTCTCATTTATTTATACCCTATAAAAAAAATAATAAATACCCCTAATAACTCATGTATAAAATTTTTTCAAGAAATGATAAAATCCTCAACAAATCAATTGGTTCAAGTTGTTATTATATCTATTTTCATTACAATATTTTCTATTATCTCATCGTTTTATATGCAATATATGATTGATAATATTATGTTTTCTAAACAAAAAATTATACTTATTTTTATAATATTTATGATTATTTACATTTTTAAAATAATATCAGATTTTTTTAGAAATAAAATATTAATTTTAATTAATCAAAAAGTTGGTTTCAATCTTACTTTTAATACTTTTAAACAAATTATAAGCCTTCCTTATCGTTACTATAAAAATAATACAACTGGTGAAATAATATCAAAAATAAATGATTTAGAAGCAGTAAGAGAAGTTATTTCTAAAGTTGCTTTAAGTTTATTTATTGATTTGCCTTTAACTATTTTATCTTTAATAATTATGTATATGTTAAGTGATACTTTATTTTTTGTAAGTTTAATTATTATGTTTTTATATTTATTTATAATTGTTATATTTAGAAATAAATTTAATGATTTAATTGATGATGCAACATTGAATAAAGCATCTGTTACTTCATATATGGTTGAATCTATTAATGGTTATGAGACAATTAAAGGATGTAATATAGAAAATAAAATTATTCATAATTTTGAAGATAAATATGCTACTTATTCTAATAAAATAAAAGAATTAGATAATTGTTATAATTATCAATACTTACTAAAAGAATTAATAAATAATATAGGTTTTATTGTAATTATATTAATTGGAATATTTTTAGTTATAGATAAGACTATAACTTTAGGTTCATTACTATCATTTAATTCTTTGCTTATTTATTTTTTAAGCCCAATTAGAAACATTATTGATTTAGATAATAATTTAAGACAAGCTAAAATATCTATTAAAAAAATATTATATTTATATTATAAAAAAAATAATTATCAAATTAACTCTATTGTGGGAGACATTGAATTTAAAAATTTAAGTTATAGTTTTGATGATGTAAACAATGTTTTATCTAATATTAACTTAAAAATTAAAAATAAAAGTAAGGTTATGATATTAGGAAGTAGTGGTAGTGGTAAAAGTACTTTATTTAAAATATTAAAACAAAATTATGAAGTCAAAAGAGATAAAGTATATATTAATGGTATTGATATTAACGATTATAAACTAAATAATATTGTTTATGTATCACAAAATGAAATTTTATTTTCTGATACTATAGAAAATAATATTGGTAACGATATTTATAAAGTATCTAAAATATGTTTGGTTGATGAAATCGTAAAAAAAACAAAATTAGGTTATAAAACTTTAATTGAAGAAAATGGTTTTAATTTATCGGGTGGTGAGAAACAAAGAATTATTTTAAGTCGTGCTTTAGCTAATCCTTTTGATATTTTAATAATTGATGAGGGATTAAGTCAAGTTGATACAAATATGGAAAGAATAATTATAAAAAATATATTAAAAGAATATCAAGATAAAACAATAGTTTTTATATCACATAGGTTAGATAATATTGATTTGTTTAATCAAGTTATAAAAATAGAGAAAGGAAAAATAATTGATGATTTATCCAAAAATATATAATAACTTCTCTTATATTATAAATAAAAAAACATCACTATCAATCTTTTTATGGATAATATTATTAATTATAAGTTTTGTTATATTTATAATTATTTCTTTAAAATATGAGTATTATTTATATCAATCATATTTTGGATATGTAAAAAAAATAGATGATTCATTTTATACAATTATTTATGTTCCAAAAGATAAAGTATATGAATTATCTAAAAGTAATTTATTAGTGGATAATAGTGGTTATAGTTTTGAAATTGTTTCAATAAGTGAAGAGTATTTTATTATAGATAATAAAACATGTTATCAAGTAATATTAGATTTTGATTTGAAAGATGAGTATAAGATTGAAAATAATATTATTGACATAGTTTTAAAAAATAATAAAACAACGCTTTATCAAGAATTAAAGAAAGGAATAAAAAAATGGAAAAGTTAGAAACTAAAGAATTACAAAAAATATCCGGTGGTGGATTAGGATTAGGTTTATTAATAGGAGCTGGTGTTATATTTTTAATCGGTGTTATTGATGGTTATATAAGACCACTTAAATGTAACTAGGAGGTGAAATATGTTAGAAAAAGAAGAATTATTACAAATAGTAGGTGGAATTAGTATTACAGGTAGTTTATTAAGTTCAATTTATAGAGGCATTAATTCCATAATGGACGTTGGAAGAAGTTTAGGAAGTGCTATTAGAAGAGCAATATCAGGTTCAATGTGTCCAGTATAATAAGAAGTCATTATAAACAAATTCTATTAGCTGTTATTGTAATTTGTTTGTTACCTTTATTTCCTATATGTGTAGAAATAATATTTAAGTTTGGTAATTTAATAGGTTCTTCTATTAGATGTTTGACTTCTTGTCCGGTATAAAAGAATGGTGAAAATCATTCTTTTTCTTTATTTTTAATAAAAAACTATTGTAAAATAAAGAAAAAAGTGATATAATCTCAAGTAGTTGTGTGGAAGGAGGGATCATATGTCAAAAGTTGTAGTTAAAAATGGTAATGTTGATGGTGCATTAAAAATGTTTAAACAAAAAAATGTTAAAGATGGCCTCCTAAAAGAAGTAAGAAAAAGAGAACACTATAGTAAACCAGGAGAAAGAAGAAGAGAAGCTAAGAAAGAAGCTATTAAAAATAGTCGTCGTCGTGAAAGAAATTATAATTAAGCCTTTGGGCTTTTTTAAATTAGAAAGGGATAATATATGAAAGAAAAAATAATGATTGATTTAAAAAATGCAATGAAAAATCAAAACAAAGATTTATTAAATGTTGTGAGAATGGTTAAAGGAGCTATTCAATTAGAGGAAATTAATAAAAAAAGAGATTTAACAGATGATGAAGTAGTAGCTGTAATAGCTAAACAAATTAAAACAAGGAAAGAAACTATCGGTGATTTAGAAAAAAGTGGCAGAACTGATTTAATTAAACAAACAGAAAAAGAAATAAGTATTCTAGAAAAATATATGCCTGCTATGATGAGTGAAGAAGAAATTAATAAAGTTATTGATGAAGTATTTAATGAAGTAAATCCAACAAGTCAAGCTGATACCGGAAAAATTATGGGGAAAATTTCTCCTTTATTAAAAGGTAAAGCTGATATGTCATTAGTTAATAAATTAGTAAAAGAAAAATTAAATAATTTATAAAAAACGTGAATTGAAAAAGTAAATTCCAGTTTCATAATGTGAAATTAAAATGTAA
>ERZ1643251.4902-NODE-4902-length-11314-cov-95.702016_pt1 | contig 11314 bp, 15 predicted proteins | sample MGYA00579261_ERZ1643251 | MGnify/ENA primary metagenome ERZ1643251 (study PRJEB29033, sample SAMEA4952267) | chicken gut metagenome | biome: Broiler Chicken; feature: Gastrointestinal Tract; material: Caecum | place: Ireland | collected 2018 | study: Broiler... | reverse complement strand
GGGGGGTGGGTAGAATATCTACCCCTATATTATGAAAGGAAGGGATTTAAAATGAAAAAAAGTAAAAATATAATAATGTGGGAGTTAAAAGAATATATAAAAGAATTAGAAACTAAAATAAATATATTAGAAATACAAAATCAACAATTAGAAAAGAAGGTGACTAAAAATGAGAAACAAAGAATTGAAGGCTAAAATTCAAGAATATAAAAACGACATAAAAGAAATCGAAAATGAATATTATACTACCAAAAAAATATCTTTATTAAAAGTAATGGCTCACCAAAGTATAACAGAAAAAATCAAAGAATTAGAAAGATATTTAGAAATAAACGACATTACTATTATATTTAGTGAAATATTAAAAGAATACATTATACCAGATAATATGATTATAGAAATAACAAATAAGCCTATACAAGCGTCAAGTTATTGTAGTCTTTATGGTTTTGATAAGTATATTATTCAATATAGAAATGAAAGTAAACTACATATCTTAGGACTATCACGAAAAGAATTCAAATACATTAAAGATAAATTTGAAACAAAATATATATAACATATATTTGTATAACAACACAAAGGCACTATGAATACATAGTCCTTGCAGTGCATAAAAATAGTTGAAATTGCACTAAACAATAAACTATCATAAAAAAGACAACAAACTTATTAACTTTTTATTGATATACTATTGATTTTAAACTAAAAATAGTGTATAATGGAAAGTGAACGAATATACGGACACTGTTGAAAACAGAAATCTAAACCGTGTATGCAAGAAAGGAGAAAATTATGGAAATCAATGGAAAAGAGGTTGTAAAAATAAAAGCAAGTGAATTCAAAGAATTACTAAAAGACAAGGTTAACCTACTTGTCTACGGTCAATCAGGACTAGGAAAAACAAGTATAGTAAAAGATTATGCAAAAGAAAACGGATTAAAGTTAAAAATAATTAACCTAGCAACAAAACTACCAGAGGCTATTGGTGGTATCCCTTATGTAACAGAAAAAGACTATTACAAGGAATTACTTTCAATAGAGCTTAAAGAAGTATTTGACGACGACGGAGAAAACTGGGTATTATTCTTTGACGAAATAAATCAAGGTACACCAGAGATATTCAATACACTATATGGTATATGCTACCCTATGGGAGAAGATAGAAACTGGTGTGGACATTCTTTATCTAAGGCACAAATCGTTGCGTGTGGTAACCTAGCCGACGGTACAGACGGTACAGTTTACTTAAATGACCTACCAACACCATTACATAATCGTTTCTTTGTATACGAATTAACACCAAACAGAAAAGACACAACAGAGTACTTAAAGAAGAAATGGAAAAACATACCACAGGTGGCTAAATACATTAAAACAATGCTTGATGCAGACATAAGCCCAAGAGATATTGACTTATGTTTAGATATACTTGCATACGAAAAGAATGGACTACTATTACAAGCCAAGTTAGGTAGTGCATTAACAGCCAAAGTATTTGACATACAAAAAGGAATTAAAAACCTAGACCCAGCAGAATTACTTAAAAATGCAAGAAAAGTATATGAACAATTCAAAGAGGACGGGGAGGTTATGTTTGGAGCAGAAACAGTTTCAACAGAAGAAGAATTAAAAACTAAATTTGAGGAATTTTTAAGTGAAGAAGAAATCGCAGGAATAATGAAAGGAGAGGAATAATATGGCAAATCCATTTTTAAATAATGATAGCAGAGATGTTGAAACAGCTATAATGTTAGAGCAAGCATATCAACACGACATAGGTAGAGCCGTTGCGTACACAGACGGCGACCGTGTATTCATAAATACAGATGACAACTTATATAAAATACTACCAGCTTATGATAATAATATGCTTAAATGGTTATTATGGCACGAAAGATACCACAAAGAGTTAAGACACCATAATCGTTTCTTTAAATACTTAAAAGAATTAAACGAAGAAAAAACAATAGACGAGTTTCAAGTAACAAAAGAAGAAGTAAATATAATTATGGATATATTAGTACACGATAGCTTAATGAAATTATTCCCAGAATTAGTAGAAACAGCTATAAACAATTTAGCACAATTAAGATATAGAAACTCATTAGGCTATACATTCAAAACATTTGTATTAGAAGATATGTTAAAAGAATATGCAGACTTTAAACGTAAAAATACAGAAGAAGAAAAAGGTTCAGGAGAGGGCGACGGCGAGGACGAAGAAAGTGAGGAAAGCAAAGAGGAAACAAAAAGTACAAAAGCAGGAAAAGAAGAAGATAGCGACGACGAAAGCAAAGAAGATAGCAAAGAAGATAGCAAAGCAAGAGATGGAGAGGGTGGCAGTGAAGAAAGTATACCATCAGGTAAAGACAAAGATGATGAAGAACCAGAAATAAAAGATACACCAGAACCAGAAAGTGAACACGAACCAGAACACGATAAAACAGATTGGAGTAAACTTGACAAAATAGACAGTAAAGAATTCATTGAAAAGAGCGAGGGCGACTACTACGAAGAAAAGATAAGACTATTAAGAAGAAAGAAATTTCAATTAGGTAAACTAACAGAAACATTAAATGGTCTAGCCACAACAACTAGACGTAGAAGTTATTCTATGCCATCAAGTATACACGTAGGCAAAGGTGTACTACTTAAAGGTCGTGTACCAGGTAAGACAAACTTGTTCTTATGTTTTGACGCGTCAGGGTCAATGGGTGACGAAATGGAAACATTCAAAGAAATAATAAGTAAGTCTATACCACAGGCAATGAACGTACCGACAACTTGGTTTAGTGGTTATCCACGTGACGGTTGGTGTAGCATAGCACACCTAGAAGATAAAGACGGAAGAAACAGTGACTACTACAAAGGGCAGTTTAAAGATTTTATGCAAATGAGAGCAAGTAATGGATACGACGACGATGGAGATAGAACCATTGAGATGTGCTGGAAAGCTGAACAGGCTGGGTATTCTCCAATAGGAGTTACAGACGGTGGTGGTCAAATATCATGGTCAAAAGATAAGATTAAAGAATTAAGACGTACCATACTTGTAGGGCAACGTGAAAGTTGGTTAAAAGCAGTACAAAAAATAAATCCTAAAATTCAAATAATACATATATAGATAGAAAGGAGGTGTATATCATGTATAGATTAATAAAAGACAAGGGTAATAACTCTAATGTTATAATAGAAAACTTTGATACTCATGCACAATTAAATTTAGGACGACTTTCAATGGATATATTATCAATTCTTGAAAGAGAAGAAGATTTAACATTTGGAGAAAAAGGTAGATTACAATATAAAGATAAATGGGAAGTGAACATTAAAAGTACCACAGCAGAAGACTTATCAAAAAAAGCTATGCGTATGAGTAAACCCCTAAGAGACCAAAGTAAAAAAGCAACAGAAGAAAAGAAAAAAGAAGCTAACAAACAAATAGATGCAATGGACGTATTATTAGGGTTGGCTAGTTATAAGTAATAAATGAGCTATGTACAAATATTTATTCGGTATAGAGCCGATAGAAAATTAGAAAGGAGTTGAATGAATTATGAAAAGATTAGTATTGAACAAAAATAGACGGATGGCGTCGGACTAGCCGAGGCACAATTACTAGACGAAGATAACAACACAATACAAAAGATGATATTTAGTTTCAGTCAACCAGTATGGAATGATATGTTAAGAGGGGTGATGGTGATGCAGAGTGAACAGGATTATATCATCCTAGAATTTGATTACGAGCATTCAAGACTACCACGACCATCTCAACAAAGAAGTGTGTTAATCAAAGACGTAGTGCTTCCAGTAGTGAACATAAAGAGATATTCTAAAAAGACTTGGATGAAAGACCATACATCAGCAGGAGATTATAGTGCAATACATAATTTCTTAAAGAATAGAAACAACCATACTACTAGTGATTGGAATTGTATAGGCGTACGTGTAGTACCTATGATTTAGAAAGAAAATGAATATAGAAAGAAAAGGAGAGTGATGGCTTATGCCCTAATCATGTAAGAACAGTAATTAAGATAAATAAACTAAAGAAAGATGATATTAATATAGTATTAAATCTATTAGCAAGTCCAATGACAATATCAACAGACCCAATAGAAAAGACAGAATATGCAATAGACTTCAATAAGATTATACCTGAGCCTGAAACTAAAGACGAATGCCCTGATGAGTACAAAGTGAACAAGTCTTCATCTATCGAACGCTTAAAAGATAGACCCTGGTTTAACTGGTATAAATGGCACATAGACCACTGGGGTACTAAATGGGGTGCTTATGACTGCTACACAAAAATAGGTAAGTCTTACATTCAATTTGTATTTTCAACAGCTTGGGCAGCACCAATGCCAATAATCTATAAACTAGGAATACTAGGTTATGATATAGACGTAAAATATGCAGACGAAGATTACGGAGTGAATTGCGGGAAGCTGAAGTACACAAATGAACAAGGCTGGACTCATTGGAATAACTTAGATTTCAAAGACCCAGTAAGATTTGCAAGAGATTTATGGAATAAATATTAGAAAGGAGTGAACAAATATGGGATACAGAAGTGATGTGTATTTAAAAACTACAACAGAGGGATACTTAATAATCAAAAGAAGAAATGATAGTATAGAAAACCCAGAGCACAGACCATTACAATATGCAGAAGAAATCAAAAGAACACCAGCAGGTTTTTATAAAATATGGTTTTGCGATATTAAATGGTATGAAAGTACTTATGAGGAAATAAAACAATTTATGAGTGCATTAGACGACCTTGTGGAGCAAGGTATACCTTATTCATTCATTAGAATAGGAGAAGACCCAACTGATATTGAATACAAAGTTAACTGGACTGATGACGTACCAGATGAGATTCAAACATTCGAACCCGTAGTAGATGTGAACGACGAGGACTGGAGCTGTTATGAAGATATAACCAAAACAGAAAAATATTCTCATATAGCAAGAGTAATGTTTGATTTGTTTGATGAATATGAAGAATGCGATGATATTAAAGACGCTTTAAGAAATATGAACAGCAATGGCGAAGTAAGCGATACAGAATATGACTACGCAATCGAGCACTGGGAAGAACTATTAAAAGAATGGGAAGAAAGGAGTGAAAAATAATGGATGTATTAGATGTAACAGAAGAGCTAACTTTAAATGATGTAGAAGTAAGACATAAGATTTCAATAACTGGAACTGGATACAGAGGTGGCACAACTAATATATTTGTATTCATAGATAAAAACGCAGAAACTTATTACTGGGTAACACCAAGCCACCAACCATTTGCAGTGGGTAAAATATATGATATAGAGTGTAAGTGTGATAGAGGTCGCGATAATAGATTAACTTATGTAAAATTAATTGGCACAGGAAGCAAGAAGACTGTTCAAAGTGAACAACCAGCAACGAAGCCTGACGCAGAAGATGTGCTATTAGGCTTGAAAGACTATTGATATACACTTGACTTTAGATTAAAAATGTTATATAATACAGTGAAAGGAGGTGAATAGAGATGGTAGATTTTTCACATATTATACGGTCAAGAGCAAGCGAAGTTAGCTATTCAGGATTGGTATAATTATGAAACTCAACCATTACTAATTTATGCTAGTAGTGGTTACGGAAAAACAAAATTTGCAAAATCGTTAGGAGCAATAATGATTGACACAACCCAACTACGAAGTGACCGAATGAACAGTATCCTTAAACCCATCAAAGAATCTGAAGATGGTGACATTCTGTTTTTCGATGAAATTCATAGTTTACAACCAAAGATACTAGAACAATTATATCAACTTATAGACACTGGGGAGTACTATAGCACAGAATTAGGTATTAACTTACCTATTCCTAACATAAGGTTCATTTTTGCGACCAACATTATTGCACCATTACCTGTTGCGTTTGTTAGTAGATGTAGAATGGTAGAATTAAAAGACTATACAGAAGAAGAATTACAACAGATAATACATAATGCCTACCCAGAGATAGAAAACGGTTTAGAAACGATTGTGAGGGCTTCTAAGGGGGTTCCAAGAACAGCTTTGAGTTTAGCTAAGAGTATAATTGCTGGAGCAAAGACAGATAAAGTATTAAAAATAGATGAAGCGGAAGTGAACAATATATTAAAAACCAGGATGGATATAAATCCTGAGACAGGACTTAATTCAAAAGAGTTTATGATAATTCAAAAGACGTTAGAACGAGGTAGTTTATCTACCACAGCAGTAGCAAATTTATTAAAAACTACAATTAAAGACGCACAGACACACTATATCAATAAATTAAGATGTGCAGAGTGGCTCGCAGTATGTAATCGAGGAGTGATACCTCGGACTTAAAGCCCACGAAAATTTCAAATTATTTATCAAACGATATAAATAACATAATCATACGCCTATGTACAAAACTTTGTTCGTATATAGGTGTGTGCATTTTTAATTTTAAGGAGGTGATAAAATGGAAGAATGGTTGAACATATCCGGTTATGAAGAAGTATATCAAGTTAGTAATTTAGGTAGAGTAAGGTCTTTTAAATCTGGTAAATGGCAAACATTAAAAAACAGATTAACACCAAGAGGATACTATTTAGTCACATTATATAAAGATGGAAAAGCAACTAATAAATGGGTACATAGGCTAGTAGCACAAGCGTTTATTCCTAATCCAGATAACTTACCACAAGTAAATCATAAGGACGAAGATAAATTGAACAACGCAGCTTCAAATTTAGAATGGTGTGATTCTAAATATAATAACAATTATGGTACAAGAAATGAAAGACTTAAAAAGTCGTTAAAAGGTAAAACAGGAAGACCAGGTAAACCTGTTCACTGTATTGACACAGGAGAAACTTATGAATCTGCAAGTGAAGCCGAAAGGCAAACCGGGATTCAACATATAGACGAAGTCTGCTCAGGAAAAAGACAATCTGCTGGTGGATTTTGGTGGGAATATGTATAGTATCACTATTATACCCCATGTAAGTGTGTTTTTTATCCCACCGTATAAGCATTTAGAATACCACGCTTGTTCTATATTTAGTTAACCGTAATAACTATTATGTATACCTAATTTTAGCAAATGCAGTAGTTTCAAGTATTATAACGATTTTTTGACCTTTAAAATTATTTCTCAAGGAAAATAAAACTCTGTAAGTCGCTAGGCTGTTGCCCCAAACACGCTGATGTTGATTTAAATTTTCTGTTTATAAATCAAAAATTGTTTATAAATCAACGCAATTCTTACAGCTGACTTTGATTGCTGTCTGTTCACATGCTTGAGATGATTGTTGAATTAGGGGCAATAAACTTAAAGCAACAGCTAGACCCCTTGATATAACCATATCATAATTTTTTTTTATAAACAATATTGCTCCAACTTGAGAAAAATTAAAGTTCTCATTGGAAAAATATAAAAAAAGAAAGTTAAAAACAAATACAAAAAACCATCTACAATGTCAAAATTAAAATTTGAAGCAACACAATCTCTAAAACCCTTGTGGCTCTAAGCTGTTGCTTTGTTGCTCTAACATTTTTTTGATAGTACAATTTGACCTTATCTCGCTCTAAACTAACTAAATAAATCTTAATAAATCTTAATAAATCTTAAATTTTGACCTATTTCGACCTTAAAAAATATTATTATAACTTACTTAACCTACCTTAATCACTCTTATATCACTCTTATATTATCCTTATAATTTCTTAATAATATCTTATTTTATCTAATTATAACTTACTTAACCTATCTTATTATATCTTAATTATATTTTAATACACCTATATGCACACTATATATACCTATTTTATATCTTAATATACTTTAATATAACTTACTTAACCCACCTTATTATATCTTAATACACCTTGTATTTTTTAAAAAAATAGTCTTTAAAATAACTTGACAAATCATATTATACATTATATAATCACTATATAAGTATAAGTAATATAATAATATTATAATAATATTAAAAGGAGGAAACATTATTTATGGAGAAACAAATTCAAATTAAAATAACAATACAACCAGAACTTCATAAAAAAGTAAAAGAAAACGCAAAAGAAAATATGAGAACAATGTCAGGAGAAATAAATTATATGTTAAACAAAGCATATAATGCCTCTACTCCAGCTTCTACTACTCCAGCTTCTACTACTCCAGCTTCTACTACTCCAGCTTCTACTACTCCAGCTTCTACACCACATAAAAAAAGGGGAATTATAGATGATTACTCTACTAAAACTCAAACACAAACACAAACACAAGTAAATGATATAAAAGAGGAGGAATTAATAAATGACCCATACTACGACCCAAACTTCTAAAACAATAACAACTAAACTTCCTCAAAGTGTTCAACACATTTTGAATAATTATGATATAAACGATTTATTAACCCGTACAATACCTAAAGATTATCATATATCTGAGACAGGTTTAGAGATTTATAAAAAAACTACAAAATTCGACACCTTAACAACTATTGAATTAAATGAGGAAGCTATGTCAAAATTAAAATCATTCGCTGATAACTATCCTAATTATAAACAAAGTGAAGTTTTATCTTATTTAATTGATATGGTGTGTGATTTATCTAAAATACATACGAAAGATATAGCTACTGCTTTAAACAAATATTATGAAATAGCGTCATCTGACCCAAAACGTCATGCTAATATATTAAATGCGTTTGCTGATTCATTATATTATTCTGACCCAGTTACGAACCCAGATGGCTCTACAGCAGGTGGCTTGAACGAAGAAGATTTGGCGTATTTTTTAATATCAAGCGACGGTAAAGAATTATTAAAATAAAATTAAAATAAGGACTGAAAACTATATATTCAGTCCTTTTTATATTATCTCATCAATTATATCAATTATATCTTCAATTCTATTCTATATCAGGTGGTAGTCCTTGCTCATTTCTACCTCTTGCCAGTTCATAACCTAGCTTCTTACCTTTTTCACCACCAATTATATTATGAACACACTCGTGTTCCCATGTAGTTAGGCATACTAAATTCTCCACAGTATTATTCGCCTTATTCCAATCCAAATGATGAATTACACAGCCTTCAGGCACTTCCACTCCATGTTCATGTTCCCAGATTGCGATATGCAGGCGCTTCCTAGAACCGCTCGTACATACATAATAACCAGTCTTCTGTTCAACTGCGTACTTTTTTCCCATATACATACGCTGTCCTTCTCGCGTACACACATCTTTTCGCTTGTTATTATTAAACATATCTCCTATCATTATTTACCACTACACTTTCTGTATTTTATATTTAATTCGTTACATTTTCTGCTATTTTTATTGTTATGATAATTATACTTACCTGCACAACGTTTGCTACAAAATTTAGTCGATAATGTTTTATTACAAGTAAATGTTTTACCACAATATATACATACTCTTTCCTCTCTATCTAAACCATTAGCTCGTCTCCACTTCATTTTACATTTTTCACTACAAAAACGCTGTTTGTGAGCTACATTTTTTGAAGAATTATATTCTTCTCCACATTGTTCACATATCTTTACGATGAATTCTGGTTTCGGTACTTTTGCTTTATATTCAGATAAAGTTTTCCCATCTTCTAATGCGTGTAATTTAGTATGTTCTCTTTTAGTTAGTAACTGTAAATTTGAAATATCATTATTATCTCGATTTCTATCAATATGATGTACGTCATAATTTTTCATTTGTTCTTTAGTCAATCCTAATTCAAGTCTTAATTTTTCTCGATGCAAACGTAAACCAAACGTATTATTCACCCAATAACCATGCTTATAGTCTTTGTGAAACTGTAATACTTTACCGTCTATTACTAATATTTGAATTTTTCCACTTAATAGCTTCTGTTTTACGAAATCACTCACTCGTATCCTTATACCTAATAATTCTAATCCGTTTTCTTCTTCGTGCTTAATTTTTTTCTCTAACTCTTTTTTATATTGTTTTTTACGTTGTTCTTTGTTATACATAACTCCTCCTTATAGAATTATTATAGCATATTGTCATCGTTACATCAAGCCTTTATTGTGCTTTATTATAATAGGGTTCTCTTACTTCCTTTTACCGCTCTACCTGACCAAAGGTCGATAGTGCCGATACCTTATGCTGTCAATGTAATGATTATTATAAACAGGCCACTCTTGAATTATTATTTCTTTACCACCAACATCTCTACGTGGAAATTCTGCTCCCACAAGCTCCGCCCAAGTATTTGGGCACTGTTCAGTATCAATCCATAATTCTTTTAAATCTCCATATCCTCCTGTTAAAAATTGATATGAAACATCTATACTTCCTGACATTTTTTTAACTGGATATATATTCAAGCCTTTACTTCTTAATCCGTCTATAATTCTGTTATCTATTTCTGAATTTATTAACGATGATGGATTAACTACATATGATAAACCTAAACCTTTTGCTACTGCACCACCACCACGTTTTAACATTTCTGTTATGTTCATATAGATACCTTCTTCTGACCAACCTACTCCTCCTACTTCATCGATTACCCATAAGATTTTTCGTACTCTATTATAACCGCAAACGGTTGCCGCTGTAGGGTCTGGACGGTATCCGGTAGTCTGTTCCCACAAACCATCGCCAGTTAGAAGCTCCCATTGCAAATTCTGAAAAGTCTACATCTTGTGCTCTCATTGGTTGAATATTTGGGAACACAAGTGTCTTTGCGTCACCTACTTCTCCCATTATTACATGTTTCCATTCTTGAAGATTATCTTCTCGCATAGCTTCAGCCATTTCATAAACTTGTTCAGGTACGATACCTCTTGGTATATCATATAAATTTACATGTTTAAAATAAACTTTTTCGTGGCGTCCTTCGCTCGCCATCTCTCTTTCATTACGCCAACCCACATTCAACCAATGACTTGGGCTAAATGGTGTGTTATAAGTAAATATTGTTTCAAATATGTCGCCACCTCTGTATAAACTAAGCAAAATCTGGTCAACGTCATGTTTTGATTGAAATTGGTCAGCTTCTTCCCACCATATAAATCTACAATATCCTCCTGGCCATTTAATAGATTTTACTTTCCCATAATCTTCTGATGTATTTAAGTTAGCGAATTTAATTACTGATTTAGTACCTTTAAGTCTTATCTCCATTGGGTTCGTAAGCATTTGAAATTTATCTTCTACTCCTAAGTTTATTATAGCGTTAGCAATCTCGGCATACACAGAGGTTTTAAGCGTGTTTGAATATTTTCTTAATGCTAAGCAACAAGCCCAGGG
>ERZ1643251.4901-NODE-4901-length-11316-cov-9.817956_pt1 | contig 11316 bp, 5 predicted proteins | sample MGYA00579261_ERZ1643251 | MGnify/ENA primary metagenome ERZ1643251 (study PRJEB29033, sample SAMEA4952267) | chicken gut metagenome | biome: Broiler Chicken; feature: Gastrointestinal Tract; material: Caecum | place: Ireland | collected 2018 | study: Broiler... | reverse complement strand
CCACTCCCCAGAAGCAGTGCAGCCAGCTCATATGGCGCGACTTGTAGTGCAGCGCCACATAGTTATTCAAAGAAGCGTCTATCGCGCCCGCGCCCAGTCCGTAGGGAACGGCGAATACTATGAGCATCCAGAATTTTGTGGCAAAGGAAAAAGCCAGAAGCGCCCCTGCGGTGAGAAAAACGCTTACCACGGTTATGACGCGCGTCCCCACCTTTCTCGTGAGAAAGTTGGAAAAAAGGCTCCTTAAAGTAAAACTGTGGGTTACGAAATACCGGCATACCTTCACCCTTCTTACCCGAATTAGTTTTAAAATAATGGACATTTTCTTTGGACCATGCAATAGCAAAAGGTGTTTCTAAAAACCACCTATTCCCATCTTTATCTCCTTTATCATATGGCACATAATATGCTTTTGATGTGTCTATCCCATCGGCTTTTTCATCATCCGATAAAGAATCAACATCTGCAATTTCAGCATCATCTATTAACCTGTAAATAAAGCCCTGGCCAAAAACATCTCTTCCGTATTTTTCCTTTAACAAATCAAACAGTTTTGCTATTTCTAATTCAGAAGCATTGTCTAAAAATTCTTTAGTTGAAACATACGGATGCAGATATTCGATAGAAAAATTATACTTTCTCATTACTTCATCTAACTTTTTATATCTCGCTTTCAGCACATTGTTTGCCCATTTAGAGGTTTTCCTAATTGCGATATACTTTCCATTATTAGCAGTCGCCAAACCTTGTCCGCCCTCGGTCAAACAACCCAATAATGTAATATCGCCAGGCTTCAAACTATTCCTATACTGCTCAAGTCTATATTTGTTTTTTTCAATATCTTTTGATGTTTTTATACAGTCCCACCATTTTTCAAGCAATGATTTGACAATTTTTCCATATTTTTCAGAAATCTTTTTGTTATATTCTGTAGGAGTAAATATTACAGAATTAGGCATTTCAATAAAAATGCGTTGGCTTATATTATTGTATCTGTCAGGGACTAAAAGATTTTTGCTTCCGTCTAAAAAGGTCAAAAACATGTCATCGTTATATTTTTTATTTTGAACTTGTATAATACACGTGTCTACCATAACCGAAGAAAAAGGATTCGCCGTATCATAAATGTATTTTATCGCCTTTGATAACAGCATATTTCTCATATTACGCTTTGTTTGTGTCGTCCAAAATGTTTTCGGAATAATATAATTCAATGTGCCGTTGTCTTTTACCAACTGCATCCCTCTAAATGTAAAAATATTATAGGTATCATCTGAAAAACCATATATTTTTTCATACATATCTTTGTCTTTTGCAGAAATTTCTTTTGTAGATATATATGGAGGATTTCCAATAACGATATCAAATCCATCTTTTATGCCAAACATCCATTCTGGGTCAAACCATGTGGTCGGTTGGCTTTCAAACGGCTTCCATTCTGACAACAATTGATACTTTAACGAAGCCTGTTTTTGGTAATTAGCAATGGTATTCAAAAGCATATCCTGCTGCAACGTTTTGAATTCCAACTTCAATTCTGTTCTTCTGTCGTTGTCGGCATTAAAGTATTCTTCACGAATATCGCGAAGGGCTTTAATATGCTCTTGATTTTCAAAAAGCGACATTTGCATTGTTCCTTCACTTTCAAGAGGAATAAGTGAATTCGCAACAATAAACTTAAAATCAAGGCTTGGGAGCGGATTTATACCCCTATTCGGTTCGTCATCATAAACTTTCTCTTCGATAACAAGCGACAAGAAACAGCGCAGGCGAGCAATTTCGACTGCGATAGGCTGAATGTCAATTCCGAAAATGGAGTTTTGAATAACCGTAAGTTTGCGAATATAATCCAAAGATCCGGCATTAAATTTCTTTTCAAATTCTTTTCTAATCAAGAAACTAACGTTTTCGGTTGCTTTGTTGAACCACAATGTTGCATCAGTATCAATTTCTTGCAGCATATAGACTATTTTTTGTAGCACGCCGATAGGAAAAGCTCCCGAACCACAAGCGGGATCGAGCACCGTAACAGAGTATAATGCATTTACAATTGTTTTCTTTTCTGTTTCAGAAAAAGATATAAGTTCGTCATCTTCCTTGCCGTAACTTATGAGTGCTTTCAGTTTTTCTTCCGAAATTCCGGTTTTTGTTTTAAGATGCTCGAGAATACTGTTATCAACCATATAATCGACTATATCTCTCGGCGTATAAAAACTGCCGGTACTCTTCTTTGCGTTTTCGCCGGTTTCCGGATTGATTTCTGCAAGCAGATTTTCAAAAATTCTTCCAAGCATCTCAGGGTCGATAGACAGTTCGATATCATAGGACGTGTTCTCGTCAACCGTAAAGTTGTATTGTCCTAAAACAGCATAAAATCTATCGAACCAATCGTTGGAAATGGTTACAATACCATATTGTCCGGATTGTAACTCGAGAGAAAATTTGTAATGATCGTCAATATGAGGGCTAAAAAGTCCACCGTTCAAATATGGTATTTGATTATAAACTGCTTCTTGCGCAAATTTCCCTTTGCGACGCGGAATACTTGTATTCAACAATTCAAAAAATAATGGTTCAAGCACATCGTGATAGTAATTGCCGGCAATTTTAATATCTTTGGTGTTGAACAGTGTTTCAGGGATAAGAGAAACTCCGTTTTCGCTCTTCTTTTCTTTTAGAAACCAACAAAAAACTATACGACCGATAAGTCGCACTGCAAATTCGGCATACTTATTTTTATCAGTAACGCCGTATATATTAAGTTCTCTATTGAAAGTCTTGCCATCACGTTGACCACCAACCAATCTTGTAAAGCAAGCGGCAATTTCGCTGTAAAACTGCTTATTTACAACTTCGACAGAAAAGCGGTTGATGAGTTCGTCAAGGGAATTTACTTTTCCTTTGCCGATTAAGAAGTCATACGCAGTTTTTGTTTTTGTGCCATAGCCCAAGCTGTATGAATATCTGCGAGGATTTGACAATACTTTTACGACCTTTTCGCCGTCGAATTCATACTTGCTTGTCAAAAGAGAAAAACGATAATTGAGCTTGTCGGCATTTGCAAAAGCAACAATAGCATTGTTTATTCCTAGTCCACGCAAAATCTTAAACATTTCTTGCGTAATGGTGACGCGACGATTATGAGAGCCTGCATTTAGTATGACCTCAAATATCGTTACCTCGCACTTATCGGAATATCCCAATTGATTAACCGATTCGAAAATGTTGTTTTTGAACTCGACATCATGCCTATCCGAAACAAAATCCGGCAATAACATATCATTGACAACATACAAAAAGTTATCAATATGGTATTCTTTTTTAAGTATTTCTTCTGCTTCTTTAATCGTTATCATTTCTCAAATCCTCAGTAAACATTATTACTTCTGCTTGTGCGTCGATTGCTTCAACTCTTGTTTTTATTTGAATTATGTAATGAACAGGTATTTTGCGTTTTAGGTCTATAAGAGTATCTGTGGCAGAACCTTTTTTAACCGAAATCGCTGCCAAATATTTCAATTCGCCATCACTCAAATCATCATATTTTTTTATGACATCAATAAGATCTGCAAGATAATCTTTTTCCGTCGGGCAAACAACTAACAATTGTTGCAAGTTTTCAAGAGCTTCGCTTTTTCTCTTATCCATTTTTATTTTCGGATGCGGTTTTTTAATCTCATCACGCAAAATTTTGAACTTCCTGTCAAGTTCTTCATCATACTCGTATCCGTTTTCTTCGAGCGACGATGCAAACAAATGGAGTACTTTATCAGCCGGTACAATTTGTGCCTGAGTCGCAGAAGGTAGTGCGTATGCAAACAATGTGTTATCGCCACGCTTTGCGAACGAAATGGCGCATGCTTCTCCTTGATTCTTTCTAACGATTCTTGCCCGTTCGGGAATAGCATACACAGAATCAGCCAAACTCATATTGTGTTTGACAGAATTATATATGTTTCGATATTCGTTATCCCAACTTCTATCATTGCTTTTTTCGTCAGCCTCTTCATAGCGATTTCTGAAGTAACTTTGCAATGTTTCATCCGGTGTGAGCGTTTTTGTATCACTTCCGACAATGTTGTTTATCAAAAGCATTTTCAGTGTCGAAATGCCTTTGATAAGCGTATTTTCTTCGCCTATATCAGTAGGGAAAAAGTTGTAGATATAGATGTTATCAAACATTTTTTTATTGATACGGTTAATACGCCCGATCCTTTGAACAACCCTTGTAGGATTGTAAGGAATGTCGTAGTTGATAATAACGCCTGCTCGGTTAAGGTTAAAGCCTTCGCTCAACGCATCGGTTGCCACAATGATATCATATTCGTTTAGCTGTTCTTCTTTTTTGCAAGATGCGTCAAAATTACGCTTTACTATGCTTCTGTCAATCTGAGAAGCACCACCAGTGTATAATAGAACCTTAAACCCATCTTTTTCGAGGCAATCTTTTACATATTCGGCGGTGTCTGCATATGTCGAAAAAACAACGATTTTTTGTTTTGGATTTTCTTCGAGCGATGTTGAAATTCGTTTTTTTACAACATTATATTTGGGATCAATACCTATTTCGTCGCTTCCAAACCAATCTGTGTATATCCTTTTCAATAGCTCAATATCGCTTTTAACCGCGCAGATAAATTCTTCTCTAAAAAACGATTTTTCAATCGGAATTGCTTTCTTTTTGATTTTGTTTATATCAACACCGATTTCGTCTATGCTCTTGATTTCGTCAAGCGTTTCTTGAATTTCCTCGTCATCGGGATCCGGCAAATATCCGCTTTTTTTGATAGGAACATATCCTTTATCCCACCATTTAATTATATTTTCGTAGGACAAAAGGATACTTGTCAACGTTGACTTAAACGCAGATTTCGAACTTTCAAAACGCATTACCAATAATCTTTTTATGAACATTGCCAAGTTTCGTTGAGAAAGCTGAATATTCATCTCACCGAAAAACTCGCCGTACTGTTTCATAAACGCATCAGGATTTACAAGGTACGCAGACGGGTTATATCTCGCACAAATGAATTTGTTGCTTAACAAATCAAGCGTATGCAAGTATAAAGGACGAATGTCAGCCAAATCATATTCTACAAGTTCTGGACCGACAATTTTCGGGAATTGAATGTTCTGCGCTTTCAAGTCATCCGCATATTCCTTTATTTCTTGTAAATCTATACGACTGCGACGAACAATAACCGGGTCAATCAACATCCTCAGTTGTTGACTAAGCTTGTCGAGTTCGGCTTTTATTTCAGCTGTAAGATGTTTCTTTCCTTCCTTTTCCAAACGATTATATTGTGCAATCAATTCATGAAAGCGCACCCCGAGATTATCTACAGAGTGAATGGTGGAACGGCTTGGCGTTTGGAACAGTTTAATCAACGCAAACAAATCCTGCGGTCTATTGTTGTATGGCGTCGCCGTAAGCAAAATAACTTTGTTGTCAGGGTGGGAACGAGTAAGTTGATGTAATAATTGATAACTGTCGCTTAACTCGTTGCGGTAACGATGGGCTTCGTCTATAATGTATAAAATCGGGTTAGGATCTGACGAATACGCATCATATAATTCTTGAATTCTTCCGCTACTGCAAACTCTGACTCCCCGAAGTCCAAAATCTTGTTGATAATCATTCCACTGATCCACCAAGTGCGGCGGAGCAATTATAACTGTCCGTTTGATATCCAAATTATAAGCGATTGCGGAAGCCACGACAGATTTACCCAAGCCTACAACATCGGCAATAATTACACCATTGTTTTTATTGATACAATCAACACCATATTTAATAGCATCCAACTGATATTTTAGATTTGAAAATTTACCATCTGAAATTTCATAAGGCGATTTGACGATGTTATTCTCGAGTGAAGCGTATAACTCAAATAAAATTCTAATGAAAATTTGATATGGCGTAGGCTTTGCAAAGATCCAAAGCTTTGTTTTTACACTTTCAATAAAATCGTTATTCCCGTTTTCCACACACACATCGATAGCTTTACTGTCGTTCCACAATTGTTCGAAATGCTCGGAATACTCATCGTACTTGCTGTTATCGCTATATCTTTCATTCATTTCACCTTGCCCACGCAAGCCATTATAAGTAAAGTTAGACGATCCCTGAAAAACAACCCCTTTTTGATCGCCGAAACAAGAGTACTCTGGTTTGTTTGTCAGTATATATGCCTTTGCATGGTTTGGAGAAGAAGTAAGCCTGATTTCGAGTGTTCCGTTCTCAATTTTTTCAAGAAACATTTTAAAAATCTTTTGGCTATCGGTAGAGTCAAATTCTTCAGATAGAGATGATTTATTAAACAACTCAACAAAACTATCTATATAACAGTTTTTCTTTTGAGAATTATTCAATCTATTGTATCCGCGCACGGCATATGTTTCAAGCATTTCGTCGGGACATTCCTTTACCGCATTACACAAATCCACTACTGCATTCGGATCAATAGTGTTGCCAACCAAAATTCTTATTTTTTTGTCTTTAAGATCTTCAGCCAATGCATTGAATCCGGAAAAGTAGAAAAACGCAGTCAGAATATCAACGCTTTCAGCTTGTTTTAGAGAATTCTTTAACGAATCCAACATCGTTTTCGATCTATTATCAATAATTGAAGCCATAATATTTTCCTTCTTATCAATATTATTTTTGTAGAATTTCCCAGTAACCCGTACGGGTATTACCAACACGGGCAATAACACCTTTTTCTTTCAAACCGTCAAGTGCGCGTTGAACCGTTTTGACGGTTTTAGAAATTTCCGTGGAGAGTTCTTCACGCGTCAGATTCGGTTGCAATTTCAATAACTGATAAACCGCTTTCTCTGTTTTGGACAAAGCAACAGAGACATTTTGCCTCGGTTCAGGGACATTTTTTAGCGCATTAGGGTCATTTCTCAAAAAGATAAACGAGAAACCTATCGGGGTTTTTTCATAAGAACACATAACATTTTCGGCATTGCAAAGAGCATAAACACGCTTAAAACCGCTGCCGAAAGATTCAATATCGTGACATAGATACAGCACTTTTGCAATCAACTCGTTTCGTATAATCGAAGATAGGTTTTTTGTCGCAAAATCTTCGGGAGAAAATTCAGAAGGAAACGTTCCGGGATTATATATTACAACTTTACCGGGATGAATATCAATTTCATGTTGAGAACCCGTTCCATACTCTGCGTGTGCAAAACTGTTTATGACAATTTCGCGCAAAGCTCTGAGCGGTATTTCGGGTATCTCTTCTCTAGTAACGCTACCGATTTCTGCACGCCAACGAATATTCTTTTTGATATAGGTAAGCGCAGTGTCTACAAGTCTAAAAATATTATCTTCGGTTCGGTTTATATCCAAAAAGGTTAACTTCTCATCACTTGCAAACACTGCCATTTTAAGTGTAACAGGACCGTTATTTCCAAAGAGAACATATCCCGCATTATTCAAATCGCCATTTTTTAATAAACTGAGTTTATTAAGCAACTTTTCTGCGTCATATCCGTCGTCGGGCAATCTTCCGCAAGCGATGGCGCGGTTATAAAAATCTTTCAAAGCCGACTCGTCAATATCCTTAATCGTGTAAGGAGTTTCAAATTGTTCCCATCTCGCGGAATACTCGCTTGCAACCATCATTTCTTTAAGTTCGGCAGGCGTCAATTCGCGACTTTCGTCTGCAACTCTAATATAATATTTTCCGTAAGCCGAATATGGTTTGTTTCGCCCGCTGAATTTCACTTCGATTATATCACACCCGTCAATCGTGACTTTTTGAATTTGAGGATAAATTTGCGGTTTTACACTTTCAAAAATCACTCTCGAAACATCGCGCAAAGTTGATTCAACAACCTGCAAACCTTTTACGTCACCGTTTGGCGCAACACCGAAATATAAAATACCTTTTTCGTGCTTATTTAGTATTGCAACGATGTCTTTCATTGCATCGTGCATTTCACTTGTACTTTTCTTAAATTCAAGTTCTTCCGTTTCGTGTCCGAAATTTATCATCTCAAACCTCCACTCTATGATTTCAACAGTAGTATATCAAAATAAGAGACAAATGTCAAGATTAAATGTCCCTTATTTTGTCCCTTGTCCGCTGTTTATTAAAATAATTGTCGGTTTATAAATGTAAATTGCATGCATAAAAAAGTTTTATAAGAAAATATATCATAAAAAACACGTTCAAATGTGATATGCACATCTTGAAACGATTAACTTTTGATGCTTAATGTCAACGTTATGTGATTTGTTGACCATATTGAGATTAGTTTTTGCTTATCCATAAATTGCCATATATCTTTGTCGCATTTTGATAAAGTATTCATACACAGTTGCTTGCGCACGCGATAAAACTCTGCCTATCTCGGGGTAACTCAAACCATTTTGGCGGCATTCCAAAGCGATACGCATATTTTCGGTTAAATTCAGGCTTTCCACGATTATGTCATATACGGTATAGTCTTGTGCGACTTCTTCTTTGATTTCGTAAGACGGCTCGCTTACAGGCGTCAGGGCGTCTAAACTTACCCTGCGGTAATGGTCGCTCATTTTTCTATTTATCAATTTCATCATTTTACGAATACAGGCAATTTCGATTGTAATCGGCTTACCTTTCTTGTTGCAAAACAAAACGTCGCTTAAACGCTTTCCGTAATGTTCGCAAAGATACAACGCTTCTTCTTGGACTAAATCGTATGAATCGCTAAAAGTATGTCCTAATTCGTTTTTGTGCTTAATATCGGCATACAGGTCGGCATACATTTTTTGTGCGCGATTTCCCGAGTAACCTATTTGGAAACGTAATTCCATAAAGGCAATAAGTTCTGCCATTTCAAGCACGTTGTTGTGTGAGATTTCTTCTTTCAGAACGCTAAAATTTAATATTTTTGTTTCCATTTGGATTTACCTCCGATTTATTTCGCCTTTCGGCAAAAACGGAAGTAGCACCGGGAAAAGATAGACGGTTTTTACTTTGTAGTTTGTTAGACGGAAGTCAACGAAACAGCATAAAATTTGTTGCGTAATTGTAATAAAAAGGTTAAACACCAAACTGATGTTCTACCCCAAGAAACGAGAAACTCAATATAAATTCTAATTCTAACGCCTTAAAAGTTTTCTGTAACAAATTTTTGCCGTTGACTTTCGCTTTTCACTTTGCTACAAACGCAGACGAAAGGCGATACATCGGAGCGTTGTATAGTGTCATATAAAGAGTGTCCATAAAAATATGTCACAGTTTACAAGCTTGACAGATTTTCAAGAAACAAATACGAAGCCGCAATACATAAAAAGACTTTGCGTGATAACGGCGTTAAAGTGTTGTCCGCAATGGAAAACATCCCCGACACTCCGGAAGGAATTATTCTTGAAAGTTTGCTCGAAGGAATGAACCAGTACTTCTCCGCCGAACTTGCCCAAAAAGTAAAACGAGGCATGAGAGAAACGAGACTGAAAGGATTATATCAAGGCGGATGGCTTCCTTACGGATACAAAGTAATCGACCGTAAAATTGTAGCAGACGAATCCTGCGTCGAAACGGTGAGATATATTTTCAGTCAGTATTCCGTCGGCGTTTGCGTGCGAGAAATCATTGACGGGCTCAACAAAAAAGGACTTCTCTGTAAAGGGAAACCGTTTGCAATGAATACCGTGTACGGAATTTTGCGAAACGAAAAATATACCGGAATCTATCGCATCGGTGAAGACGTTCTCAAGAATATGTATCCCAAAATGATAGACACGGATTTATTCGAATCGGTCAAAGCGAAACTTGAAAAGAACAAGTACGGAAAGAACAGTATCGAAGTGCCGTATTTGCTCCGAAGAAAGATTAAGTGCGGCTATTGCGGAAAATCGATGATCGGAGAATGCGGAACGGCAAGAAACGGAGAAACTAAACGATATTATAAATGCACAGGCAAAAAACATTTTAACGGTTGTCAAAAGATGCAAATCCGAAAAGAAGAACTCGAAGAATGCGTCATAAATGCGATTGTCGGTCAATTGAGTTCTCCCGATATGATGGATAAAATCGTAAACAAACTTGTGCAATTACAGAACACGGAAGAAACGGTCAGCTCCGCTCTGACAATGCTGCTAAACGAAAAGCACGGCGTGGAAAGATCGCTTGCAAACCTTGTCAATGCCATAGAAAACGGAATTATATCCAACACTACAAACAACCGCCTACAAGAGCTTGAAAAACGGCAGGAAGAATTAGAAAGGCAAATACTCGTGGAACGAAGCAAGCGCACCGTAAAGATGACCGAAAGCGAAATACGGTGCTTTTACGAACAGGCATTAAAAGCCGAGCCTAAAATGTTGATCAATCTGCTTGTCAAAGAAATCGTCCTCTATGACGACAAGATAGAAATCTATTACAATAATCCCACAAACAAGAGTCCTGACGAAAGTCAGGGCTTTTTGTTATATGTCGGCAAGAGTAAAATCGTAAGCGAAATTCAGAATAAAAGACCCAAAATTGTAATTGTTACAATAGAGATGTATCTGCGATGAGCAAGAAAAAAGCCCGAACCGAATATTCTTTCTGCGATTCGGTTTAGGCTTGTAATGGCGTTCCCGGCGGGAGTCGAACCCACGGCCTTTCGCTTAGGAGGCGAACGCTCTATCCTACTGAGCTACGGAAACACGCTTTTTGTAAAAGTATTATATACTATGCGGTTTGGAAAATCAAGCAATTTTATGCCGCGGGGGCAATTCATTTGCGGTAAGTTCATTTTTTCGCCGTAAAATACTAGACATTCCCGCGCCGATATGGTAACATTATAAAGCTATTGAATTTAATACGGCTCCATGGTCAAGCGGTTAAGACTCAGCCCTCTCACGGCTGCAACAGGCTGCACGCGATTGCGCGGCACGGGTGAGTGGGAGAGAAGATAGTATCCGTGCGACAATCGCTGTAAGGCGAATCCCCGGGGATTCGAACCTAGGGAAAACAATTGAATATATAAGGCTCCATGGTCAAGCGGTTAAGACTCAGCCCTCTCACGGCTGCAACAGGGGTTCGAATCCCCTTGGAGTCACCAAAATAAAAAGAAGTCAAACGACTTCTTTTTATTTTGGTAACGAAAAGGTACCCGCAGCCAACCTCAGTAGAACACATTTTACTCTAAAACATAAAATATGTGTATATGTCGGGTTGTAAAATGCTTTGCTTTCAGCGTAACTGGTTTCGGGCAGATTTGTGCGAGATGGCGCGCAGTTGTAGCAAACTACAACAAGTCGACAAATTGTGCAAATATGCCGAAAACAGTACGATTAAAGTGTTCTACTGGGGCCCACTACGGGTA
>ERZ1643251.4898-NODE-4898-length-11318-cov-7.242475_pt1 | contig 11318 bp, 11 predicted proteins | sample MGYA00579261_ERZ1643251 | MGnify/ENA primary metagenome ERZ1643251 (study PRJEB29033, sample SAMEA4952267) | chicken gut metagenome | biome: Broiler Chicken; feature: Gastrointestinal Tract; material: Caecum | place: Ireland | collected 2018 | study: Broiler... | reverse complement strand
CTTTGTTTGTTATCCACATTATAAATCGGTATCATTTTAACTAATGTTTAACAGAAAAACAAGAAAAAATCAAGCCTAAGCCTGATTTAATATCCTAACTTTTCATAATAATCATATAGTTCTTTAAAACGATTAAAATGGATTACTTCTCTTTGTCTTAAAAATAATAAAGGTTCAATAACTGCTGAATCTGTTGCTAAATTGATTAAATTTTCATAAGCACTACGAGCTTTTTGTTCTGCTGCCATGTCTTCGGATAAATCAGTAAGAGGATCAGCAGTTACAGCAATACTCATTGCATCAAATGGTATACCGTTAGCATTGCAAGGAAATACTCCTTTATTATGTTCTGTATAATAACTTTCAAGTCCCGCTTCTTTAATTTCTTCAATTGTAGCATTGGCCATTAGCTGACGAACCATTGTGGCTACCATTTCCATGTGGCCCATTTCTTCAGTTGCTATATCATTTAATAAGGCCTTTCCCTTTTCATCTGGCATTGTAAATTTTTGAGAAAAATAACGTAATGTTGCTCCAAGTTCACCAGCAGGTCCTCCAAACTGTGTAACAATATATTTAGCCATTTTTAAATCTTTTTTAGTAATATTAACTGGATAAGCCAAATGTTTTACATATTTAAACATATTTAGTGCCTCCTTCATTATCCCATGGCCATGGATTTTTAATCCATTCAAATTTTTCATCTGAAGTATTATCAATTACTTCTAATGCTCCATAATTTTTTACATATTCCATTTCGCATTTACATGATTTTTCAACCAAATCATTAAATTTCTTTAACATTTTGCTATCTTTTGGATGCAAATCTAAATAGAGATTTAAATCGTTAATAGCAAAAGATAATTCCATAATTTCTAATAACAACTCTTCTCTCTTTGTTCTTGGTATTATTTTCTTAACTGTATAATTTTTATATGGCTTATATTCAGATGCAAACATATTACCGCGTAAAAATCCTTCATCTACACTAACTAATTTAGGATTATGATCTTTTTTTAATAAGTCTCCATACAAATCATAAGTAATAAAACCAAAATTATCATCAAATAACATTTCATTTCCTCCCTATCTTATCCTATGACTTTTTCACTATATGGTTTGGGTAAAATACTCATAAAAAATTGAAAAAACATCAATATTCATGTATAATTATAAAAGGTGATAAAAGGTGGCTAAGAAAAAGAAATCTAAAGAAAATAGTGGCTCTATCGGCTACAGTGTTGAACTAATCGGTCTTATTCTAATACTTATTGGTATAATTGGGTTTGGATTTGGATTTATTGGTTCACTTATAAAAAAGTTTGCTATGTTTTTAGCGGGAACTTGGTGGATGTTAGTATTAATTTTTCTAATAATATTAGGTGTTTACATGCTTTACAAACGGAAGATGCCAAAATTTACTACCCAAAAATTGATTGGTATTTACATATTTATCATAATATTATTGGTGGCTAGTCATTTTGAATTTCTAAATCAAGAAAGCACTCCACAAGAAATAATTACTGCTACTTATAATAATTTTATGGAACGTATCTCAACTATCGGAGCAAGTAATGCTTTAGAAACTAACGGTACAACTTCCATAGTCATCGGTGGAGGATTCATCGGAGCTATATTTATTTCTCTACTTTATGGTTTATTTGGAAAAACTGGTTCAATAGTTATATTGGTAATTTTAGCAATATTTGCATCTGTTCTAACATTTAATGTTAACCTTTCAGAAATATTTAAGAAAATATTTGGTTTATTCAAAAGAAAAAAGAAAGAAAAAACTGATGATGAAGAAATACCTATTAGTTCTTCAGATGATATAAAACCAGTTGCAGAAGTTAAAGAAATTGCTCCTAAGAAAGAAGAAAAAATTATTATTACTAGCATGGAAGAATTGAAACAAAAGCCTATTGAACAAGAATCATTAGAAACTAAAACTAAACATGTGGAAACTGAAGAAGATCTAAGTTATCGTCTTCCAAAATTTAATGAAATATTTGATCCATTAAAACCTAAAAAAGTAAATTCTACTGATTTTACAAAAAGTAACAAAGAAATACTTGAACGAGTTTTACGAGATTTTGGAGTTAATGCCAAAGTTGTTGAAATACATATAGGTCCTGCAGTTACAGAATATGAACTTACAGTTCCAGCAGGAACTAAGGTAAGTAAAATCGTCAATATCAATAAAGAAATTGCTCTAGCCCTTGCTGCTAAAGATGTTATTATTCAAGCCCCAATCCCTGGCAAAAGTACAATTGGAGTGGAAATACCAAACCCAACAATTAGTAGTGTTACCTTAAGAGAAGTATTAGAGTCTCCCCAAAATTTAAAGAGTGATGCTAAAATATGTGCTGCCTTAGGTAAAGATATTATGGGTACACCAAAAGTTATGGATTTAACTAAGATGCCTCACTTACTTGTTGCTGGTTCTACTGGTAGTGGTAAATCAGTATGTATCAACGGCATTATTGCTTCAATATTAATGCGTTATAAACCAAATGAAGTAAAATTAGTACTAGTTGACCCTAAAAAGGTTGAACTTACTAACTATAATGGTATACCTCACCTACTATGTCCAGTAGTAAGTGATCCTAAAAAAGCCAGCCTTACTTTACAACGAGTTGTCGTTGAGATGGATAATAGATTCCAACTATTTAGTGATAATGAAGTTAAAAATATCGCTGGTTATAATGATTTAATTGAAAAAGAAAACAGAAAACATCCAGAATCTCCTAAGGCTAAAATGCCTTACATAGTTGTAATAATCGATGAACTTGCTGATTTAATGCTTGTTGCCTCTAAAGAAGTTGAAGATTCTATTACTCGTATTACTCAACTGGCTAGAGCATCAGGAATTCATTTAATTGTGGCAACTCAAAGACCATCTACTGATGTTATTACGGGACTTATTAAAAATAATATTCCTTCACGTATATCTTTTGCTGTATCAAGTCAAATCGATTCGCGAACAATACTTGATCAACCTGGAGCAGAAAAACTACTTGGTAAAGGGGATATGCTTTACTTCCCTATGGGAGATTCAAGCCCGACTCGTATTCAAGGTTGTTTTGTAAATGACGATGAAATTAAAAGATTAATTGATTACTGTAAAAATCAAGCCACTGCTAAATATGATGAAGAATTTGAAAACGTCAGCCAAAACACTTCAAGTGGTGTTGGTAATAGTTTTACTGGTGGCGATGACGATGATGCATACAATGAAGTTGTCGAATTTGCTATTCAAACAGGTAAAATTAGCGCATCATTAATTCAAAGAAGATTCCGTTTTGGTTATAATAGAGCTGCAAGAATGATGGATTTACTTGAAAGCCGCGGTATTGTTGGACCACAAAATGGGTCTAAACCACGAGAAGTTTTAGTCAAATTAGAGAAAAATAATGACGAATAATGTAAAAAACAATTTAAAAAATTTAATATTTATGTTAATATATTAATGAAAGGTATGGGATAATCTATGGCGGAAAAGAAAAAAAGCACAACTAAAAAAGTGCAACCAAAAAGCGAAGAAGTAACTGAAACAAAAAAAACTAAGGAAGAAACTAAACAAGTTGCTGAAGCAAAACAAAAAATATCTCGCAAAACTATATATATTATTATTGCTATTATCTTAGTTATAGCTATAGTTGGTATATATATTTACAGAATCCAAGCAATGAGAGAAGAAGAAAAATTAAGTACAAGTTACCTACTTTCTTCAGGAACTGTTAGTTTAGAAATTAAAAATCTTGATGAAGTAAGTCAAATACTTTCTGAACCACCTACAGAATATTTTGTTTTAATAACTTACACAGGAAATGAAGATACTTATGATTTAGAAACTGGCATTAAACCAATCATTGATGATTATAAATTAAGCGATTCTTTCTACTATTTAAATATAGAAAGTATAATGGATAGTGATAATTATTTGACAAGATTAAATAATGCATTTAATACTGATGAAATTACTACCGTTCCAATCATCTTGTATTATAGAGATGGTGAGTTAGTAGATACAGTTACCCGTGATGATGCTAATGTCATCAATGCTGGAGACTTTCAAAAATTGTTAGATATTTACGAATATGAAGGCGAATAAAAGCCTTTTTATTTTCTATTAGAAAGGATTAAATTATGATAAATATAGTTTTATTTGAACCAGAAATACCACAAAATACTGGAAATATAATGCGAACTTGTGTAGCAACTAATGCTACATTACATTTAATTAAACCCCTTGGTTTTAAAATTGATGATAAAACATTAAGAAGGTGCGGCGTCAACTATATTGACAAACTAAATTGGCATGTATATGAAAATTACGATGAATTTATAAGTAAAAATAATGACGGAAAATTTTACTTTTTAACAAGATATGGTCATCAACCTCCAGGAAATTTTGATTTTAGTAATAGTAATGAAAATATTTATTTTGTTTTTGGCAAAGAATCCACTGGAATACCTAAAAGTATTTTAAAACCTCATATTGATAATTGTATAAGATTACCAATGAGTGATAATGTACGGGCATTAAATCTTTCAAATACCGTTGCAATTATGGTTTATGAGGCCCTAAGACAACAGAACTACCCTAATCTATATTTTGATGAACCGCATAAGAGTAAAACAGAAATTGAGGATTTTGAGGCTTAAAAAAGCAGGATTTTGTATCCTGCTTTTTATATACCATAATTTGCTAACCAATCTTCAAAATTTGTTAAAGACCTACTACCAAAGAATCCAGCAATTTGTTCACCGCCACTTATAATTATCACACAAGGAGTAAAGCCTTTTGTATCCAAGAAATATCCAAATGTATTGGTAACTTCTTCAGTTTCTCCTTCTTCATCCATAGTAGTTGTTGTTTCAACATCTAGAAGACCTACTAAGGTTTCCCAATCACTACTACTACGATCAACTTGAGTAATATCTAAATATTGTGTAATGTAATTATTTTTGATTTGAGCTTCTTGTAAAGCCGGCAACAAATCATGACAAACAGAACATGTTTCTCTACCAATATAAAGAACATAAGTTCCTTCATTAGCAAACATATCAATTACATCTGATACTCCAACTGTATGCATCATTGATACATCATATTCATTTTCTTCTTCTAAAGCATTACTTCTACAAGACGTAACCATAAGCAAAATTGCTAACAATAAAAGTAATCCCATAATAATATACATACACATATTTAGTTTTTTAAATTCTTGAGTATAAACTCTCTCATCTTTAGCCAATTTAATTCACCTCGTCTTATATTATCACATAAAATTAAAATATTCTCAAGAAAAAACTTCCATAACATGGAAGTTCAACAATCAAAATGGTGGCTCGTTTGGGAGTCGAACCCAAGACCCTTTGATTAAAAGTCAAATGCTCTACCTACTGAGCTAACGAACCAATAAATAATAAAAAATGGCTGCCTCGGTTGGGTTCGAACCAACGGAATGTCAGAGTCAAAGTCTGATGCCTTACCACTTGGCTACGAGGCAATTTGAATGGTGGGGAGACATGGATTTGAACCATGGAACCCGAAGGAACAGATTTCTTTACTACTATAGTTTTCACTACCACCATTATGTGTTTGTAGTCTGGACTTTCTCTTAGCCATATTTGTAAAAACTTAGGCTCATCGTATAAAGTCTCTACACTCGGTATTAAAACCTAGCTCGGGATTGACATATAAAGTTAATTTACTTAGTTTTCCCCGAATTAGCGATGTCCACCTTAGCAGTTTCCAACTAAGGGTGCAATTAGAAGATATTTATTATACTCTTTTCCCAAATTTAGCGTATAAGAATTTTTTATTTCACTAACGGGAATAAGATATAACCTATTATCACCTGTAACAACAAATAAAAGTTCTGCATTAGTATCTTTAACAGTCTTATAAACCATGCCTTTAGTACCACCAGCGCTTTTAAGCGCTACTTGGTATACACCGTATCTGGTTTTAAAAGATGTTCCCTTAACTTGAACTCGATATAATTGAAAGTCTTTTTCAACAATCAAATCATAATCTTGAGTATCATTCAATGGAATTGATACAGTATAGCCATTACATGTAAAATAAGAAATTGCTATACCTAAACTTGAATTACCAATATTTTTGTTACAATCAGATAACACAATACCTCCAGATCAAGATCACAGTCTGCCGCGTTTGACCACTTCGCTATCTCCCCAAAAAAATGGTGCCGACAGAGAGAGTCGAACTCCCAACCTACTGATTCATACTACTATAGTTTTCACTACCACTTATGTGTTTGTAGTCTGGACTTTCTCTTAACCATATTCATAAAGAACTTAGGTTCATCGTATAAAGTCTCTACACTCGGTATTAACCTAGCTCGGGATTGACATATAAACATAAGTTTACTTAGTTTTCCCCGAATTAGCGATGTCCACCTTAATTGTTTCCAATTAAGGGTGCAAGATAGTTCAATCGGCTAGCCGCCTCTATCCCACAAGTCAGTTGCGCTGCCAGTTACGCTATGTCGGCATTGGACTTGCACCAATACTGGCGCCCTTAATCGCTTAAGAGCTTTTCTGCTTCATTGAGTCTTTTGAACTCTCCACAGACCAATTTCGGATGGTCGCCACCCTACTAATAAAAAAATGGTGGGCGCTATAGGACTCGAACCTATGACCCCCTGCTTGTAAGGCAGGTGCTCTAACCAACTGAGCTAAGCGCCCATATTAACTCCCGATGACAATTCAAATTATACCAAATCATCGAAAGTTTTGCAATGCTTTTTTCACAATTTTTAATAAATTAAGTTATTTTTTTCAGCATATGGCAAAAAATGATCCTTAATTGAAGAAGAAATATTATAATCTTCTCCTAATTTATGCCAATGATAATGCAAAATTTCATCATTGGTAGTTAAAGGCACATCAATTTTTTTCTTACTTAAAAAAATGTCATTTCAATCATTTTATTCGGATCACTTGCAGCATGTTCTTTAAATGTAAATAGTTCTACTAAGTCATCTGCTGTAATATTGAAATTATTATGGATTTCTTCTCCTACTTCTCTTATTGCGGCTTCTATTAAAGTCTCTCCTTCTTCAACTCCACCACCAACAAATGTCCACGAATTTGTTTTACTACTTCTATGAGATTGAACAATTAATAACTTGCCATCTTCGATAAAAGCCACTCCTACTACTTTTTGAATCATAAATAATTATCCCCTTTACTTTCTTCATCATTTATATATATTTTACTTAAATTTCTATTTAAAATACTCATCAAATAATATCTATTAGTTTTTAATAGTGTTAAAAAATCATAAATTTCTCGTTCTTCATTTACAATATACACTTTATCTTTTTCTCTTACTCCGCCATCAACAGCAACAATTAAGTGATCAATATCATCCGCTAAAATATCGCGTTTAAAATTATTAATACCTACATAACTAATAGCTTTTGTTATGCCATCTTTATGACCAATTGGAACAACAGCAACATTCATATCTTCTTTAGCAATATAGTTTCTACCAACTAAATCACCTTTACTAACTTTTCCAACACTAACTACTTCACTAGATATAGTAAAAATAAGTTGTAAATCAATATTAGGAAATTGCAAATCCCCATACTTTTTTTCAATATTTTTAATACGCATATTGGTAAACCAATCATCATTTATGTTTTCTTCAATCCCAATTAAAGACAAATCAAAACGTATCCCATTTACATATGCAAGCTTTTGATGATACATAATTGGTTCATTTAAATGAATCATCAAACCACTTTCTAAATAATTACTAATAACTTGATAAAAAGTATTTACTTGATGATAATAATATTCATCTTCTACGCCAATCGTCGTTAAATCAGTATAAATACCAACTAGTTCTAAATATTTATTTTCTTCAATTAAGTTTACTGCTTCTTTTAATTCTAGATTATTTTTTATTCCTATCTTATTTGAACCATTATCTACTAAAATTTGCACTTTTAAATTATCTTTAATATTTAAACAAATTATACTTCTTAAATATTCCAAATCAGCAATAGTAAGAGTTATATTATTATTTATAGCATCGTATACTTCTTCTTCAGTTACATTATAACTAACTAAAATAGGTACATCATTATTATATTTTCTTATTTCTAAAGCATCCTTAATTGGACCTACCAAAATATAATTTATACCATTATTGACTAATGTATTAACAATATTTAAACCCATGCCATAGGCATTATCTTTTAGTGAAGCAATTTTATATTGATAATCACCATAGCTTTTGCATAATAATTTTGTATTATTCTTTAATTTTTTTAAATCTATTTCCATTAATGTATCATACTTCATAATTTTTACCCTCTTAAAAAGTATTATAACAAATGCTTGAATAAAGTTCCAGTAATCTCAAACTTTTTCTCTCACTTTTTCTTTATCCATATTAAAAAATATGTCAAACTTTGTCTTATTATTTTACTTGTTTATCAATTATTATAATTTTATAATAATTGGTATGAAGAAAAATGTTACTTTAGATGAATACCAAAAGAAAGCTGTTGAAACACCCGGAAACATTTTATTAATTGCAGGTGCTGGAGCTGGTAAAACATTTACAATTACTAAAAAAATTGACTACTTAATCAACAATAAAATATGCAATCCTGAAGAAATATTAATAATTTCATTTACCAACAAAAGTGTTGCAGATTTACAAAAAAAGATTCCCTATAATTGTTCAATTTTAACATTTCATAAATTAGCCATTCAAATACTTAAAGATTATAATCAAGAATTTAATTTAGTAAGTGATAACTATCTTGATTATGTTACTAATGAATTTTTTCAAAGTTTAAATGATTCTAATTTGATTCGAGAAATACTTTTATATTTTAAAGAATATGACTATGCTAAATTTTTAAACACTTATAAATATAAAGAGTTTACTAGACTAATTATAAATATAATACGAATTTATAAAACTAATGGTTGTACTATGGATGATTTCAAAAAAATATATTATAAAAATAATTTTCTTAGTAAATATATGTATATCATTAATACTATATATGAGAAAGACAAGAAAGCCAATAATAGTTATGATTTTGATGATTTAATTATTAAAGCAACTGAAATATTAAATAAATGTTATCGTTATAAATATATTATAGTTGATGAATTTCAAGATACTTCTACAATTAGATTTAACTTAGTAAATAAATTAAGGATATTAAATAATGCTAATCTATTTGTAGTTGGTGATGATTACCAATCTATTTATCACTTTTCTGGCTGTAATTTAAATTTATTTTTAGATTTTACTAAATTAGTTCCAAATTCCCAAATTTTAAAACTCAAATATACTTATCGTAATAGTCAGGAATTAATTGACATTGCTGCTAAATTTGTAATGAAGAACAAAAAACAAATAAACAAAGATTTAATCAGTAATAAACACATAAATAATCCAATAGAATTTATTTATTATTTAAATCACAAAAAAAGTTTTAAGAAATTATATCAAAAGGTTAAAAAAATAAATTCAGACATTTTAGTTTTAGGCCGCAATAATAAAGATATTTTAGAATTTAGTGATGAAGCAAATGTTAATTATCTAACTGTACATTCCTCTAAAGGATTAGAATCAGAAAATGTGATACTTATAAATATGACTGACAAAATTTATGGATTTCCTAATAAACTAAGAAATCACAAATTACTTGAATGCTTACACCCCAGTGATAAAGAAATATTATTTGCTGAAGAACGAAGATTATTTTACGTTGCTTTAACAAGAACTAAAAATAAAGTTTATATAATGGTTCCTATATTTGGAAAATCGGTGTTTATTAAGGAATTAAAAAAGATGATTTAAAAACCATCTTTCTAAATTTTTATTTTTTTGTTCTCGTTAAAACTTGTTCATTTTCACCAAAACCTAATCTTTTATAAGCTTCAGTGTTTCTAGCATCATCTGACATGTCTGGATATTCATTTTCCAAAGAAGACACCATTTCTTTTAAGGCTTCTTCCATAGTTAATTCTTGAAAGCGATATTGTTGTTTTACATCAGGATATTTTTCATGATCAACCTCTGATAAAAACATATCATAATCTCTTACCCAAATTAATTGGTCACCATACAAAGCTTGATAAACAACCACCTTTCTTGTGTTTATATCATTATTGGTTTCTGAATCATTAGCAATAAGTAATACTTTATATAATTTATTTTTAAAATGACGATAAATACCGTTAATCTTTAATTCCCTTGTCATCTTTTCCATCCTTCTTTTCTTTCTTTTCCTTTTTTTCAGGTTTTGGCAAACATTCTTTGCGCGATAAATTAAGTCTTCCCCGATTATCATAGCCAAGAGATTTAACCATTATTTCATCTCCGACAGCTACAACATCGCTTGGTTTTTCTACTCTCTTATAATCAAGTTGTGATACGTGTACTAAACCTTCACATCCTGGCCAAAGTTCAACAAATGCTCCAAAGTCTTCTACTTTTACTACTTTACCAGTATAAACTTTGCCTTCTTCAACTTCTCTTACTACATCTTCAATCATTTTTCTAGTCTTAGCAATAATATCCTTATCAGTATGGTATATAATTACTCTACCATCATCTTCAAGGTCAACTTTAACTGCATCTTTATCATTTACTGTTTTAACATTCGATGCTTCAAGAATAATTTTGGTAATCATATCACCGCCACGACCAATAACATCTTTAATCTTTTCTGGATCGATATTAAATGTTTCAATCTTTGGTGCATACTTACTAACTTCTTTGCGAGGTTCAGCGATAGCTTCATGCATTACATCAAGAATTTCTAAACGGGCTTTTTTAGCTTGTGCTAATGCTTCACTAAGAATTTCTTTTGTAACTCCCTTAATCTTGATGTCCATTTGTAAGGCTGTAATCCCCACCTTTGTTCCAGCAACTTTAAAGTCCATATCTCCCATATGATCTTCAAGACCTTGAATGTCTGTAAGAATTGTATACTTACTGCCATCAGGACTAGTAATAAGTCCCATTGCAATACCAGCAACTGGTGCTTTAATTGGTACACCTGCTGCCATTAAACTTAAGCATCCGGAACAAATTGTTGCTTGACTAGATGAACCATTACTTTCAAGGACTTCTGATACTACCCTAATTGTATATGGGAATTCTTCTTCACTAGGAATAACTTGGGCAAGGGCTCTTTCACCTAAAGCTCCATGACCTATTTCTCTTCTTCCTGGAGAACCATATCTACCAACTTCCCCAACTGAAAATTGTGGGAAGTTGTAATGAAGCATAAATCTCTTTG
>ERZ1643251.4894-NODE-4894-length-11322-cov-6.226147_pt1 | contig 11322 bp, 18 predicted proteins | sample MGYA00579261_ERZ1643251 | MGnify/ENA primary metagenome ERZ1643251 (study PRJEB29033, sample SAMEA4952267) | chicken gut metagenome | biome: Broiler Chicken; feature: Gastrointestinal Tract; material: Caecum | place: Ireland | collected 2018 | study: Broiler... | reverse complement strand
TTTGATAAAGAGCCTTTGGTCAGTCCTTTTTATTTTATATATAAATTTTATATTTTAGATATGGAGGACTGATTCTAGATGGGATTCGTTGAAAAATTGTTTGGGTCATTTCAAGATAAAGAGATGAAGCGTCTGGATAAGATTAAATAGCAGATATTATAGCTTGATGAAACTTACGGGGCTATGAGCGATGCAGAGCTGCATGCCAAAACAGATGAGTTTAAGAGCAAGTTAAGCTCCGGAAGCAGTCTCGATGATATTGTCGTGGACGCTTTCGCCACATGTCGTGAGGCTTCTTGGCGCGTACTCGGAATGAAACAGTACCCAGTTCAAATATTAGGTGGGCTTGCATTACATAATGGATACATTGCAGAGATGGCTACTGGTGAAGGAAAGACTTTAATGGAAACCTTACCGGCATACTTAAATGCACTTACAGGCAAAGGTGTTCATATCGTAACAGTTAACGAATATTTATCATCTCGTGACTGTGAGGAAATGGGTAAAATCTTCAAGTACCTTGGTTTGTCTGTTGGGCTTATAAAGTCTGGTATGGAACCTAGAGATCGTCAGGAAGCTTATAGATGTGATATAACTTATGTAACAAATAGCGAGCTTGGTTTTGATTACTTAAAAGATAATATGATGCTTTAGAAAGAAAGCAAAGTACAGAGGGGTTTAAATTATTGCATAGTTGACGAAATTGACAGTGTAATGATAGACGATGCTCGTACCCCATTGATAATAGCAATAGATTCTAATGTTGACGTCAGTGAATATACAAGAGTAGATAAATTTGTAAAAACTTTAAAGCGTTGTATAGTTAAAGAACTTGAGAAAGAGACCTAGATTGATGAGCAGGTTAAGGGAGACTATGTTGTTGAAGAAAAAAGCAGAGTAGTAACCTTAACAGACAGTGGAATTGAAAAAGCAGAGCAATGGTTTAGGTGTGGAAGTTTAGCAGACCCTTAGAATATGGACCTTAGGGCAAAAATAGATCAATAGATAAAAGCTAACGGATGCATGGAACGTGATAAAGATTACATAGTATTAGATGGTGAAGTACAGATAATAGATCAGGGAACTGGAAGAATTTTAAAAGGTCGTAGATATAGTGACGGACTTCATCAAGCTATAGAAGCTAAGGAAGGTGTAAAGATAAACAGTGAGACTAAAACCCATGCTTCTGTAACCTATCAAAATTTCTTTAAAATGTACAATAAGTTATGCGGAATGACAGGTACAGCTAAAACATCTGAGGAAGAATTTAAAGAACTTTATGGTTTAGAGATATTACAGATACCTACGAATAAACCTCTTAGAAGAATAGATCATCCTGATAATGTTTATTTAAACAAATAGGCAAAATATAAAGCAATACTAGAACAGATTCATCTGTGCAAATCAAAAGGACAGCCTATCCTTATAGGAACTACAAGTGTTGCAAAGAGTGAAGAACTTTAGAGAATTTTAAAAGCTAATAAAATTTCTCATAAAGTACTTAATGCAAAGTATCATGAAGCAGAAGCAAAGATAATAGCTCAGGCTGGAAGATTTGGAGCAGTTACAATAGCTACAAATATGGCTGGTCGTGGTACAGATATAAAACTTGGCGGAACTCCAGAGCAAATAACAAGAGACAATATAATAATGAATGGACTGTTTAATAGTATATTAAGAGAAGCTGGAGTAACAGATTTTGCTGGAACGGCTGACAGATGGATAACATTGATAGAAACTGATGGTACAGTAGAGCCTGAGTATAATAAACAGTTCGATGAAGCAAAACTCATATACTCTCAAGAATATATCAAAGCTAAAGAAACTGTGAACAATGAGAAAGTTTTAGTATGCGGAGCTGGCGGTTTGTATGTACTTGGTACAGAAAGGCATGAAAATCGTAGAATAGACAATCAACTTCGTGGACGTGCAGGGCGTCAAGGAGACCCGGGCGAGAGTAAATTTTTCTTGTCCCTTGATGATGACCTTATAAGACTGTTTGGTGGAGATAAAATGATGAAAATTGCTCAGGCAGGAGGTTTATAGGGTTCAGACAATATACAAAATAAGATGATCTCTTAGATGATTGAGAGAGGTCAAAAGACCGTAGAAAGTCAGAGATATCAGTTGCGCAAGCATATGTATGAATTAGATGATACGTTAGATAAACAGAGAACTATAATATATAGACAAAGAGATGAAGTTCTTAACAGTGAAAACATTCGAGAGCTTGTATTAGGTATGATACATAAAACAATAGAGTAGAGCTGTGAGAATTATTTGACAGGCGAAACAGTTGATGAGTGGAACTTAAATGGTTTAAAAACATACTTTTTAGGGTGGATATGTACAGAGGATGATTTTAGAACAGCAAACAGCGAGGAATCTTCTGAAGCAAAAACATTTGGAAATAGCATAGACAAATATAGTTTAATAGAAATACTTTATAATAGAGCAGTTTAGGCAATGAATGAAAAAGATAGAATACATGGAAAAGAAGAAGTAGACAATAAAACTAGAAAGATAATACTTCACTGTGTAGATAGCACTTGGAAACAACACCTTGAAAATATGGAGATACTTAAGAAAGGTATAAACTTAGTCAGTTATGGTCAGAAAGACCCAGTTGTAGAATATAGAATAACAGGGTTTGAAATGTTCGAGGAAATGGTTTATAACATCGGAGAAAGGGTGTCAAAGCAAGTACTACTGATGTAATATAAATAGTAAAGATGATAGTCTTAATAATAATACTTTAAGATTCTTGATAGTTATGAAATTTAAAATTTTAAAATATTATTTAATAGACTTATCATTTAAAGTTATAGCAGTTGCAAAGGGGTAAAAACATGACAGATACCTTGAAAAACAAAGGAAGTAATAGAGGAAGTAATAGGGGAATAGAGAATAGTCTTAAATTTATAAGTAATAAACAAAGATTGTTAATGTTAATGCTTATAGCAATATTGATTATATCTCCTCTGATGTTAAATCCGATAGATGATGCTGGAGCACATATAGCAAGAATAGAATATCTATAGGATAATATATAGAATCTAGGTATATTTGGAGCAATGCATTCTAAAGTTTATTTTGGAATGGTCAGGGATGCAGGATATGGGTATCCGATGTTTTATGGAGATATACTTTTATATCCCTTTGCAATACTGTTAAGTCTATAGAAAACTTTAGGGTTCGATAAGTCAATAGGACTTGATGCTTATACTCTGTATAGGATAGTTTTATCAATGTAGTTTTTATGTGTATTTTTAAGTGCTTACTTATAGGCTAAAAAGTTTTTTAAATATCATATGTCTTAGGTTGAAATGCCTTACAATATAAATATACAAGACCTTTAGATGTTGATAGGATTCTTATATGTAATGATGCCTTACAATGTTATGAATCTTCATAATCAAGCTTATAGGATAGCAGCTACAGCATTGTTGCCTTGGGTTATATACAATGCATTTGAGATATACCTTTAGACCGGTAAAAACAGTAAAACAGATAAAAGGTCAGTAAAAAGAAACGTTATATGGTTGTAGATAACAATGACGTTAGTAATTATGACTCATGTGATTAGCGCAGTATATGTTTAGATAGTCTTGATAATCTTTATAATATACGAAGTCATAATGAATAGATAGTTAAACATTCGAGCAATAAAGAGATACTTAATAGCGGCTGGAATAACAATATTATTAAGTAGTTTCTTGATATTTCCGATGTTTATGGCTTTGAAATCTGGGATATTTACAGTAAGCAATAGTCAATATGACTTAGCTGGTACATACAATACGACCTTGCTTGGTTTATTTGTTCCTGAATGGCTATATGTTTTAATAGCTTAGTTAATGGGAGTACCTGAGACGGAGCAATTACATTACGGAGCGGTTGGATACTATGGATTTTATTATTAGCTGCTTTTAATATATGGAATATATGCAGCGTTTTCTGGTATGTTATCAGATGAAACTGATTAGACAATTAGAGAAGATACTAAAGCAGAGAAAACCGAACTTGGTACAGTATGTATAATATATTAGGTCATTTACTTAATATTTAACTATACCGGAATAGCTTAGAAACTTATAGAATTTACGCAGTTTAGATATAGGTTGAATACAATATTTGATTTTGGTTTAATCTATTTAATAATTAAAATACTGCTTCATAATTTAGGAGCTAAGCCAATAGATGATGTAGATAACTTTGCAGGGTTTAACATTGGTTTAAGTGATACAGTTGATGATATAGATAAATACAATAGAAACCGTTAGATAATCTTAAATATTTTAATCTGTATAGCAGTTATAACGGTTTAGCTGTCTTTGTTTTATAGCTAGGTACTTAATATAGGAAGAGGAGAACTTGGTTTACAAGTTGGTGGCGGTGGAGAATATTTAGTATACAATGATTTGTATAACAATATGGAAACTACCTCTGAATATGCTCTTCATTATGGAACTGCTGAACAGATAAATGATATAGCAGACTATATAGATTAGTTTAAAACGTCTGAAAATATAGAGATAAAAGACGTTGGAAATGCAATAAATACTCGAAAGTATGAAATAAGTAATATAAGTTAGACAATATAGAAACTTAACAATACTTTAGATTCTATAGAAGAAAACAGATAGAATTTAGAAGGGCGGAAGGTTCAAGAGATATAGAGCAGATAGAAAAATAGCTTAGCTTTACCGATTATTTATTACCCAGGATATAGAATAGAAATACTAAATTTTGATGATTCTGAAAATAGTAAGGGTGTTTAGACACTGGTGACCGATTATAAAGCAGTTGATAACGATGTTGAAACAAATGCTAACGATGTTGAAACGGATATTGTGATAAATAACCTAGGGTTTATTCAATTAAACTTATCTGATGAATTATTAAACAGTTAGAAAATTGAAGTAAACGTTAAATATACTGGAACTACCTTAGATAATATAACATTTATAATATAGTTTATAACTTGGATAGTTGTAGCAATAGCAGTTATATAGATAGAGGTAGACAAAAGAAATAAGCGAATACAGATCAAAGACAATTAAGACAGATAAAAATTAAAGGAAATCGAGGTTAGTTATGATGAAAAGCAGTTAGTTAAAAGCAAATAACTTAATAAATTTCAAGAACCTCAAGAAATCAATAATGTTTATAGCATATTTAATATGCTAGGTACTTTAGATATCTAGCATAAGTGCTTTAAATCTAAGTGCTTACGCTAAAGAGATAGATAATGTATCAGATGAAGTGATAGAAAGCATTGATAAATATGTTATAAACGTTGAAAATATTTATCAAAATCCTGAACTCCCTAATGGGTGCGAAATAGTGAGCGGTGCGATACTGTTAAAAAATTTAGGATATAACGTAAGTAAAACTGATTTGGCTGATAATTATTTAGTTAAAAGCAGTGGATGGTATGGGGCAGATCCTTATCATGAATATATGGGCAATCCTAGAAATTAGAGTGGAGCAAGTTGTGGATTTTATGTTTATCCTGGTCCTGTGATAGATGCTTGTAATTTGTATATAGAAAAACATCCAGAAATGGTTGAAAGCGGTCAAGTTGATAATGAATATCAATTCTATGATATTTAGAACTGTAGCTTTGAAAACTTACTAAAAGTTATAAAGAGTGGAAGACCTGTTGCAGTGTGGGTGACGATAGGATTTAGAGAACCTGGTTATTATGGATACGCTTGGACGAGCAGGTACGGAAACTATATAAAAGTAAGAAGAAACTTACATTGTTTAGTGTTAAACGGTTTTGATATAGGTTAGAGCATAGTTAATTCGGATAGCGATACAATTGAAATAAGTGATGCAATTGAAATAAGTGATGATGCAGTTGCTTACGTTACAGACCCTTTAGGGATAAACAAAACAATCAGTTTAAAGCAGTTTAAATATGTTTGGGAAACAATGGGAAGTTTCGCAATGACTTATAGAATTAAAGATATTAACTTATAATTACTAAAACAAGGATGATTGATTTGAGTTTGAGCAGTTAGAAAAAATTATTAAACAGTAAAAACTTAATGATAGCAATGTTAATGATAACAATATGCTTATTTATTTAGAGATTTAACTTTTATATAATAAATATGGGCATAGATCCTTGTGACTTAGGACTTAGAAGACTTGAGAGCTATTGCATATTAAAAGGAATAAATCCTTTAGAAGTGCGGGGTCACAACTTAAGTGAATTTGGAGTAGGAACGACTTAGACTTAGGAAATAGGCTATATGCCTTGGGGGTATGTGTATAATATATTGTTGACCACTCCATTTCTAAACCCTAAAACTTAGATAGTTCTAGGTTATACAATAATGATTTTGATAAACTTAGCTTAGGCTTATGTGTTATGGAAGTTGTTAGACAGTAAGAAATTCTAGAAACTTGAAAGAATTGTGATACTAGCTTAGATTTATTTAGGGTTACCGAGTTTAATATAGTTTAAAGCAGGTAATATAAGTTTTATAACTCCTAGCTTAATGTTAATAGCTTTATTATTGTTACCTGATAAGAAATATGAAAACTTATAGATAGTTTTAATGACTTTATTATTGATTAAACCTCAGATAACTTGTTTAGTAATGCTGATATATTTGATATATAGACGTATGAAAACCTTAGTAAGCTGTTAGATATTTATAGGAATACCTTGGATAATATAGTAGATACTTACTAAAACTGACCCAATAAGCTTATTATTAAGTTAGTGGGGAGCTGGGACAGAAAATTATAACTCTGGAGTAACTAAAGGATTCTTAAGTCCTTATATAAGAGCTGGTTTAATAGATGACTAGGTTGCAATGATTATAACGATGTAGTTATAGATAATAGCAGTTCTAGCATGGATCAGATACTTAGATAAAGTTAAATAGACAGGTTTGAGGGTAGCTGAGATTAGTGAGAATATAGATGGGGTTAGCAAGAATATAGATGATACAGTAATTTATTTAAAATGTTCTTTACCTTTGATTTTATGTATCTTTTGGATGTATGTAAATCCCATTGATTATACAATACCGTTTATATAGCTTATATTGTTAATGACCTGTTATAAAAATTTAGAGCTTCAGATAAAAATTGAAAACATTATATAGGCAGTGTGGATTCATATAGTAACAAGAAACAGATGTGAATTTGTTCAATACTATTAGACAGGTTTAGATACCTTAGCAATAGGAATTTATTCAGATAACTTTTTAATGATATGCTGGCTATTGTGGTGGGTAGATACAGTAAAACCTATAATAAATCAGTTAAAACTTAAAAAGGTAAACAATGAAGTTGAAGCAGTAAGCAGTGAGATTGAAGTAGTAAGCAATGAGGTTAGTGTGATAAGCAATTAGCAAAAAGTTAGTAAGCTTATGTTAATTTTGATAACAATTCAAGGTTTATAGTTAATGCTTCAAATATTGGGGATAAACTTAGTATAAATGAAGGAGGTAAAAATGTGAAGAAAGTTAAAAGCTTATATAAATATATACTATACTTCCTAGTGATATACAGTGTATAGATTTTCTTGTTTAAGGGCTTAAGAGATGATGGACTTGTTCATTTCAATAGGATACAAAGCCTAGCAAATAATATATAGACTCAAGGATTGATAGGGTAGTTACAGTAGAAAGTATATTACAGTACAGTCGATAATATGGGATACGCTTTCCCAATGTTCTATGGTGACTTGTTACTTTATCCCTTTGCTCTGTTGAATATGGTTGTTGAATCTTTAGGTTTTAACAGCTACTGGGTTATGGGGTTGTATTTCAGTTTAATGAGTTTAGCTAGTATATTTTAGTTCAGATACTTTCTTGGGAAGATATATGACAGAGATACTGTTAAGCTAGCTTAGTTATTATATGTAACAATGCCATATTTCAATTATTTTATACTTAGGCAAGCGGCTGGAGAAACAGTTGGATTGGTTTTATATCCTGCAATATTTTATGGATTTAGCAAGATATTAAATATGAAAGACGATGCTAAATTTGATTAGACAGGATATATAATATTAACTACTTAGATGTAGTTGTTAATACTTAATCATCTGATATCTGCTTATATAGTTTGTTAGGCTTTATTGATTTGGTAGATATGCAGATATAAAAAGATATTTAAACCTGGAAGAATTAAGACGCTTTTAGCAAGTGCAATAACGACATTCGGAATATGTAGTTATTTCTTAATTCCTATGCTAGAGCAGTTAAGTAAGAACTATTTAGTAATAAGTAATACAGTTAATGATTTATATGACCCAGTTTAGTTGAGTGTGGGAAACTTATTCTTACCGAGTTGGTTCTTTAAGATAATTGAAGTAGTGACGGGGTTCAGATAGGATATACTTTAGGCAAATGGGTTTAGCCCAGCATACTTTGGATTTTTATTCTTAGTAGTAGGATAGATAATCATAAAGTCAAAAAGTAAAGACAGTAAGAAATACGTTATAATGGCAATTGGTTTGTTGCTTATATGCACTCCATTAGTTAGATTGACTTAGCCGATATTTGAAAAGATACAGTTTCCTTTTAGATTTTTGGAGATTTTAAGTTTCTTAGTCTTGGTTTTCTTATTAAAGAACTGGGAAAAAGTGAACGAAGCAAATATAAAGTAGATAATAAGCGTATAGTTACTTGGTGTAGCTCTTATAGCATTAGAAAGTAACTTTGTGTATGCTGATTATACAAATGTAGATAGAGAGATAGACATTTAGACTCAGATAGGAACAGGTTGTGAATATTTACCTTACAGTGAAGAGTATACGGAGAGCGGTGTGGTAAGTTTCAAAGACAAATATGATTTTGATAGTTGGGCTTTAGATGTTTATGAATCTGGTGTAATTGATATAGATACTCAAATAATCAAGGGTGGATACTTAGTCAGTGAACTTAATGAAAAAATAGATGATACAGATTAGATTTTATTGCCTATCAATTACTATTTTGGGTATTCAGCTTTTGATGATGGAGGAAATCAATATCCTATAAGATTTGGTTCTTATGGATTGGTGGAAGTGACAGATGTAAAAGATGGGGTAGATAATTTAAAAATATTATATACAGGTACAAAGTTGCAGGAAGTCTGTTGGAATTTAATGTTGATATCATTGGCTATTTTCTTGGTATACGTATGGTATATATACTTTGTAGTGGAGAAATTTAATTATGGAGATAAGCGAAATAACTCTTAAAATTTTGATGACAGTTATTTAGATTGCACTGCCGATACTTGTATCTTTGGTATTTATAAATGTTCTTAATAGGATATTTAAAAAACATTTTGAACTTCGTGGTAAGTCACTACATATGAATATACTACAAAAGCTTTTAAAAGCTTTTGTATGGCTGACGGCTATAGCTACGATAGGATAGCAGTTTAATGGATTTGGGACTGCCGTAAATACTTTATTGGCTTCGAGCGGAATTGCTGCTTTAGGAGTTTAGTTAGCTGCTCAAGAAAGTTTGGCGAACATTATAGATGGTATAATAATATAGATATTTAAGCCTTTCGATATAGGAGATAGAATTACATTACCTGAAAAAGGTTTGACAGGCAATGTAACTGAGATGAACCTCAGACATACTGTGATAACGACTTATAATAATACGAAATATATTATAAGTAATGCGAGTATAAGCAATGCAATAATAGAAAATAGCAGTAGAAATTCTGATGTAGCTTATCCAGTAGATGTAAGCGTAACTTACGATTAGGACTTGGAAAAAGCAATCAAAATACTGTAGGATGTAGTGAGTTAGAGCGAATATTTTATAGATAAGCGTACTGATGAAGAGAAAGCTGCTGGAAAACCTGTTGTAAGTGTCTTAGTTACTGGGTTTGGTGACTATGGAATAAATTTAAGAGCTACAATGGTTTAGAAGGACATAGGAACTAGTTTTACTGCTTGTTCTGAAGTCCGAAAACAAATTAAGAAAGCTTTTGACAAAAATGGAATAGGCTTCCCGTTCCAGGTTATAACAATAGAAAACTTAAAAGAGCTTAAAAATTAAAAACTTATAAAAAGTTATAAAGTAAATAAAACAAGTTGTTAAAGGAGAAATACTTATGATAAATTATACTCAGGCATTTGACAATAGCAGAATGGCTATAGCAAGACTTCGTAGTTTGGAACAGTTTACCGAAGACGATGCAATAAATATTTTTAAGAAAGCATTAGGTTGTAACGGTAAGCAAGCAAAAAAGGCTTGGAAGAAGTTGAAGGATAAAAAGAAAGGTGGAGTAATAGACCTAGGGAATGGTTTATTTAGACTTCGCAATGAAGATGAGATTGACCTAGAGAAAAATAAAGGTCTTACTGAGATAGTAGGTGTGGCTGCTGAAGCTACTCGGGTAATCGAAGAAAGCGAGAGAAAGGCAGAGGTAGCAAGAGATAGACTTGCTGAACTCGGTGAAACAGTTGAGAAATCTGGAAAGTCTAGTGATTGATAGACTTTTAAAATAGATTGAAGCTTACAAATTCAGGTTGCGGGGGTGATGCAAATGTATCAAATCGTTGATAAGGTGTTAAATGGACGTAAGTTGATTGCTTATCAGGTTATTGATTAGAATAAGCCTGGTAGTAAATTAACTTTAGACATTGAGCAAGCTAAGATAGCTGCTGTAAATGGCCAAATGTACAATGCAAAGTATGATATAAAGGCTGGCAGATTCAATGGTATAAATGGATATGACCTTAGAAAATTACCTACTATACAGTACTTGGATATTGTAAGCCAAGAAGCTAAAGGGGCTCAAAGAAAATTTGAGTAGATGACTCCAGATGAATAGATTAGGTACTTCTTAGAGAATCTGGAGGCTAGCTTAAAGTTAGATAGATTCGAAGATATAGAGATAAGAGAACTTGATTATACTACAGATGGCGATATAGTTTAGGATTTTTACTTTATAGATTTGAATGAGTGCATAGAGCCTGGAATGAAACTTTACGATTGTAAAGAATGCTCTAGAGATAGGGCTGAGTTAGGTGATACAAGTGCTAATGTTGGGTTAGGTTTATTGATTGAGTGTGTATACAAAAATGGTTTAAATGCGGCTAATAATATAAAGGTTAAGATTCAGCTATAGACAAAGAATCTTATATTACCTTTAGATAGCTACGATAATAGATTACAGTACAGTTTAGATGATGCTAAGCATTGTGATACTGATAAAATATCTTGGGCTGTTTGCACTATGATAGCTATAGCAAGACTCAGAAATAAGAAGAAGTCTACCAGATAATACATTGTGATATTTAGAGTGTAAATTAAATAAATGATAGTCGAGAGTAAAAAATTG
>ERZ1643251.4893-NODE-4893-length-11324-cov-5.776289_pt1 | contig 11324 bp, 10 predicted proteins | sample MGYA00579261_ERZ1643251 | MGnify/ENA primary metagenome ERZ1643251 (study PRJEB29033, sample SAMEA4952267) | chicken gut metagenome | biome: Broiler Chicken; feature: Gastrointestinal Tract; material: Caecum | place: Ireland | collected 2018 | study: Broiler... | reverse complement strand
GAGCTGCGCAGAAATGAATACGGCGTGGTCTACAAAGCCGCAAAGCAGGCTGCCGCGATAATCTTAGTTATATGTACCGCGGCGTTTGCCTTCGCTATGAGTGTGGAAGCGGTTCGCGAGGCTCTCTGGTCAACGATTATCCAATGGTATGAGGACTACATTTCAATAACTCATGTGACCTATGATAATCCACCGGAAATTATTAAAGAGAAAAAGGAACCAGTCGCAATTCCTGATGATTGGGTACGCGAGGTTTTGGTGGATTCTAACTTTATGTACTACATCCAGTATTCGAACCATAATGAAGAAACTATACGTTTCATACAGAAAGTAATAGACGGTATCGAAGATTGGATAGACAATGAAAACTCTACAGTAGAAAATATTATGATTGGTGTGCATGAGGGAAACTTGGTAACATTATTAGATAAAGAAATGAGTTTCTTGGTGTGGAGTGATGGATGTTACTCTTATGCAATAAGTTACGACAATTCAGTAATCAGTCGTGATATGGCAATAGGTATCGCCGAGTCAATAAAATAAAAAATATATAAGAGCAAGGGTCTGTAAAACATGCCCTTGCTCTTTTGCACAAAACCAGTCAAGCAGATTTATAACAAACGACGAAATTAAAAAAACGATAAAAAATATCGAAAAATCTTCTAACAAAATGGAGTGCTCGTGAGTTATATATAGTGTAAGGGCTTGAAATCATAACCATTAGGAGGGATTCAAAATGAAAAAATTGATAGCTCTGATACTGATTGGATGTCTGTTCATACCTTGTTTGTGTGTTCCGATCATTGCAACTGATTCTGGAAGTTTTGGGTTGTACCGTTGGTCTAACATAGCATACATAAGTGGATCAGTTTTCTTTAATGGAACCAGTGGAAACTACAGTATGGTTATAATCGGAGACACTGGTGTTAACAAGATTACCGCAACCGCAACACTCTACTACAAGAATTCGAGCGGAAATTGGGTTGAGATTCCCAAAGATTGGACATACTCAGTCAACAGTGACCAGCTTACAATCGATGAGGACTTTACCGGTGTCAGCGGACGTGAGTATAAGGTCGAACTTGAAGCTACTGTATACAAAGACGGGTACGGCGAGCCGGTAAGTAAGACGACGACGAAAACTTGTCCTTGAATTTTGATGTTTAGTTGCTGATCACAACTCTACATCACGCAAAATAAAAGTTCAGCATATTTATGTATGTCAATCAATGACGATACGATCACAAGAGCGTGGTAATCGTAAGATGTTCACAAACATGATGTTTCGAGCTAATGCGCATAGCTTGTTTCATAAAACATAGAGGCTTGATGGTGACTTTTATATATCATTACTTCCGGATATATGGTGTTTTAATGATCCATGTCAATTTGATTGAATGCTCAGAAGATATCACTGGGCACAAGCCGATATTTGATATCAATACAATATACATGAAAGGTAATTTTGCGATGAAAATGAGTAAAAGAATTTTGTCGGCTTCCCTCGTAGCTGCTTGCATTGCAACGCTTGGGATCGTTACGTCGGCAAAGGCTGCCAATACAGCAGTAGGAAGTGTTGGCACAGGTTATGTGAATGTCCCATCAAGATCAAGGGTATCCGCTTGGACCGAAGCAAATAGCTCGGGAAGCTCATCTGCTGATTATGTAGAGGCTGGTTTCAACGCATACACCTGGGGTGGTACAATTTATACGCCGGAAGAAACTAACGCCAATGCTTCATACGTCAGCGGAGGTTCCAGCGAAAGCTTTCAAACTGTCAGAAATACTGGAAGTTCGTATATCAAGGCTGAGAGCTTTCAGAATGACGGAATCAGCATAGAGACAGTTAACTCTTACCATGCGATCAAGAGAGGAAATATACTTTATGCGACTGTCATTAACGGCACTAAGTCAGGCAGCTGATTAACTTATAATGTCAGGCAGTTCTTATTGAACTGTCTGACACTATATAATTATAGCAAACGGTTCTATATATTGATGTGCCATCAGAAAGTGAGTACTGAAATGAAACAGAAGCTATCGGCACTGGCGGCAATATTCGCAATAATCTGTTCGCTTTTCTCCTGCGGGATTATTACGCCGGATGATGAAATTGAAATGCTCAAGGAAAATGTGCTGAGTAAAGATTGGGTATATATTGAATCTGACGATTACCCATTGACCGAATATTATTATCCGACCGAGATGATGCAGTATGCTGATGACTGCATATATTTATTCAATCGATTAACAGACGACACAGTTACATTGGTCAGACTGAATCAGAAAAACGGAAGTGTCACAAGCGTTTGCGCCGACCCTCTTTGTGATCATAAATCCATATCATGTCCATTTGGCGGAAATATCAGCGGAATCTGCATATATAATGACACTATATACTATTGGCGGATGTTTACGCAGAAGAACGCTGCGACAGGTGAATATGATAAGTCCATACGCCAATTTTGCTCATACGACCTTAATAATATGAAATTTACTGTTCATATCGAGAAGGAACTGCCCAGCGGAGTCTCAAGCGGTCAATATATGAAAATGCTGTTTGACGGCGATTATTGCTATTTCTATGATTATGAGTATTATTCCGATACCGACACCTATCAGTGGCAGCTTAAAAAAATGAATGTAAAAAGCAGCAAGGTTTCGCTTGTAAGCAAGGTTGATAATTCTGTGGATTTTCCGGCGGAGGTATATCTGTTTATCGTTGACGGGAGAATTTACTTCAAGAGTCCTGATGAGATTTATTCTACCAACATGGAGCTTGAGGACAGAAAGACTCATATAAAAGGGAAGTTCCTGTCTGAAGATATCTACACGAACGGTCAGTATATCTTTTACAGTGTCCTCGACGAATCCGGCGTCTCTGAAACAATACACCGCGCGGATCTTGACGGAAGTAATATTATAAATCTCGGAATAAGCAGTACGCTTAATTGGCGTGTAACATCGAAGTATATTTATTATTTTGAACCGAACTATAAAACTGTTCCGGCAGGAAAGGATGGTTATTCGATAAATCTATTCTTCGACTCCATATACAGATGTGATTTTGAAGGAAAAAATCGCGAATGTGTGGTGTCTATGAATTGGGAATCGGGAACTTATTATCAGCTGACAGACATTGTCGTCGCGGGAAATTATATATACGCCGGATATTATGTTTTCGACGATGTCAATAAAAATGGAATGGTGGACAAGGATGAACACAGCAGTGATTCATCGGCTGTCATTCGTATCGATATGACCGAGCATAAATACGAGGTTATCATGAAATAACCGCGGCGCGTCTTGTTTGTTTTGGGAGAATATTTCAATGAAGCTGATCTATTTTGAAATCAGAAAGATATTCGCAAGCAGGCTTGTAATAATCACTTTGGCGCTTCTGCTTGCGATAAACGGCGTTGTATGCGTTTATTATCTGACACAAAACAGTAAAGGTATCCCTCAGAAATATATAAATCAGATGTTCGATTTGTATGAAGCTGATCCGGCTGCCTTCGATGAGGAATATTCTCTCCTGAACGGACAAAGCAGGCAAATACAGGATATGTATCTCGAACAGCCGCGTCAGGGAAATTATGATTTCAGTTTAGAGCCAGAGGTGAATAAGTATGCGCCGGATGGATTCTCTGATCTCGAGCTGATGTCTTTAGTATATGCCCGTAAGCAATATGCCGAGAACTACGCGTCCTCGATAGACATCATCATCGCGGAAGCGGCGGCGAATCTCAATCAATATGACGCTCAGGGGATAGCTGTCGATGATTATGTATATCAATACCAACTCAGATTGATACAAATGTACCGTGATATGCGCGATAATGTAGAGATAGGTTTTGACAATGCGCGCGGGTTCGATACATTTTTCGACTACAGAATTTCGGATTATTTCATTTTTGTTGTTCTCATTCTGATCGGATGCGTGATATTCATTCAGGAAAAAAGCACCGGAATAATGCCTATTCTACGAGCGTCCGAAGGGGGAAGGACGAAAACCGCGCTTGCGAAGCTCATAACCATGGTAATAACCATATTCCTTATTGAGGCCGCGTTTGCGATTGAAACATCGGCGATCATCGGGCTGTATGAGGGGTATAGTGAGCTGTCAGATCCATTGCAGACTTTCAGCGGGTATTTATACTGCCCTTATGATATCACAGTCGGCGAATTTATTCTGATAAGACTGCTCATCAGAATACTGGCTTTCGCGCTTTTCTCGGCAGTGATTATGTTAGTCAGCCTATTTTTATATAATTATGTTCTTGTATGTGTGTCCGGGCTTGGCGTTCTGGGAATAAATCTGCTGCTTGACGCATTCAGCAATTCAGTCGTCAGCAAGATGGCTGACGCAAACATTGTGAACGTTGTGTCCGTAGGCTCGCTGTATGAGAGGTATTATGCGGTCAACCTGCTTGGATATGTGGTGGATTTTTTGCCATGTGTTGTTATTATGTATGCGGCGTTATCTATCATACTATGTGTATTGATCGTTTTGAAATACAATTCGCTGTATAATACGCGCGCTTCAAAGATAATTCCAAAATCGCGTACGAAAGCATCCGGCAGACTTTTCACCGTCAGACACAGGGCGTATACCGGTTCATTGTTTATATCCGAGATATATAAGCTGCTTGTCTCATCGAAAATGATCGTCGTCATAGCTGCTCTCCTGATAACCAAATGTACAATTTCATATTACGCTTTTCAGCGTTCGGATTCATATGGTGAGGCGATTTATCACGACTATATGACCGAATTAGCCGGAGAGCTTTCGGAAGAGAAGGAGAAATATCTCAACGATAAGCGAGCAGAAATGGTCAGCATCATGTCGAAAGAGTCTGATATGCGGCGTGCGTATATGGCAGATGAGATTTCGGTGGAGGAATATAAATCATATCTTAATGAATATAACACCGCGTTCATACGGAGCGACTATCTTGCTATGGTTGAAAACCATGCGCGATATATAAAAAGACTCGCTTCGGAAAATAAGAATTCATGGTTCGTGTATGATACCGGATGGAAAGCATTGCTATTCGGAAGCTTTGATTGGACTTTATATGCCGCAATTTTGCTGTTCAGCGGATGCTTTACCGTGGAGTATGAGCGTAAATCGTCGTCCGGAGGCTTTGTCAACATTCTGCGAACGACTAAACGGGGGAGAAAACGAACTTTCCGGGCAAAGTATTTTTCGGTTTTTGCGGTTTCGTTTGTATTGATAATAATGTGGAACGCGGTGGATGCAGTCCTTGCGGTATGTGCTTACGACTTACCACTGCCGTCGGCACCGATATATTCGATTGAAGCCTTTGAAGCAATGCCTGTTGACATAACGATAGCAGAATACATGGTGCTATACTATATTGTAAAAATATCTGCTTCGCTGAGTCTGGCGATGACTGTCTGCTCGCTGACTTGTCTTATGCGCAGGTATTTGTCCGCATTGATAACGGTGATTGCCGCAACGATATTGCCTGCGATTTTCAGTGGTTTGGGTTTGTCGATGTTCGGTTATGTCGATTATATCAGCTTTTTCAGAGCGACGCCTATGATACTCCATGGATTGGTCGGAGCGGGATATATGTTTTTGTTTGCGGTCATATCCGTCATATTATGTATGCAGGCCGAAAGGCGGTGGAAAACGTGAAAATGGATGTTGCGAATATTACAAAGACATACGGCACTAATCTTGCACTCAACAGCTTCACCGCGACCCTCGAACCGGGAATCTACGCGCTTCTCGGACCAAACGGAAGCGGCAAATCGACGCTGATGAACATCATCACCGACAACCTCAAAGCAGATTCGGGTGAGATAACCTACACAAGCGACGACGGAGTTACCGAGAATGTACTGAAAATGGGCGTCCGATTCCGTGAAAAGCTCGGCTTCATGCCGCAGTACCCGGGACTGTATCCTAACTTCACGATCGAGCGATTCATGTGGTACATGGCGGCTTTGAAAGGTTTATCAAAAGAAAAGGCAAAGAAAGACATTCCTGAAATACTCGCAGCTGTTGAACTTGACGATGTTGCAAGACGAAAGATTGGCGCACTGTCCGGCGGTATGAAGCAGCGTCTCGCGCTCGCGCAGGCGGTGCTCGGTGACCCCGAGATCCTGATTTTGGACGAGCCGACCGCCGGACTTGACCCGAAGCAGCGCATAGCGATACGAAATTATATCTCGAAGATCGCGTTCAACAAAATCGTCATCATCGCAACGCATGTCGTGTCGGACATCGAGTTCATCGCACGGGATATCATCATGCTGAAAAAGGGCGTGATAGTTGACAACGCGCCGCCGCACGAGCTGACAAGCAAGATTGACGGCAAGGTGTGGAACGTGCTCTGCAATGAGACAGATGTGCAAGCCATGCAGGAGAAATTCCGCGTAACGAATATTGCGCGAGATGATGAGACGGGTAAGGTATTGCTTAAGGTGTTGTCTGAAAACATACCGACGGCTGAGTCAAAGAATATCGCTCCGACCCTTGAAGATTATTATCTGTATGTGTTCGGCGATACTGTAAACATAACGTAGCATCGATTCCCGTATTACCCTAAAGTCTCAACGCAAATCCCCGACTTCAGCTCCACCGCGATCCGGTCCTCATATACCGTGATCAACTTCACCCACCGCTTGACCAGATTCTCATCAAACTCGGTCAGACGTGTGGGCTGGCTTCTGATGAAATCCTGCAATTCATTGATGCGGCGGATCTGCTCGTCGCGCGCGGAGGTATCCATGGCGCTTTGCTGCTTCTGCTCCCGAAGCCGCAGAATCTCATCGGCGACACTGTCATAGTTCTCATTCCTACCAGCCTTTGTAAGCAGTTCCCGCTGCAGTTCAGCCAGACGCTTGTCGATCTCGTCCTGCTCACAGCTGTCTGGGCGGATCGCCGCGAGAATATTCCGCTGAAGCTGTTCCTTGTATCCGGGCTTGTCGCCAAGCAGTTCGTTGATGGCGGACAGCACCGCGTTTTCAAGAACAGTCTCGTTGACCGTCCTTGCGTGGCATTCCTGTCCGGTAGATTCAAGCCGGCTGACACAGCGCCACACGATCGATTTCACGCCCCGGTTGTTCCAGTGTATCCGCCGGAACAGCTCGCCGCATTCGCCGCAGACGATGATCTGCGAAAAGCAGTGATTACAGCTGTAGCTTCGCTTTTTGCCGTTCGCGCTGGTCTTGACGACCCGCCTGCGGACTAGCTCTTCCTGTACCCGCAGAAATATCTCCTTCGGAATGATCGCTTCGTGATCGCCTTCCACATAATACTGCGGTACGATGCCATTGTTCTTTACTCTGGTCTTGCTGAGAAAATCGGTGGTGTAGGTTTTCTGCAGAAGGGCGTCGCCGATATATTTCTCATTTCGCAGAATCTTGTTTATGGTACTGGTGTGCCATCTCGTTTTTCCTGCTCCGGTGAGAATACCGTCGCGCTCCAAACCAGCGGCGATCTTGTCCATGCTCAAGCCTTCCAGGTATTCTCGGTAAATGCGCCTGACCACCTCCGCCTGTCCCGTGTCGATGATAAGATGCCCGTTCGCGTCCTTCGTGTATCCGAGGAAGCGGTTGTGATTTACCTGAACCTGCCCGTTCTGATAACGGAACTGCAGTCCGAGCTTCACGTTCTGGCTGAGAGACTGCGATTCCTGCTGTGCCAAGGACGCCATGATTGTGATAAGCACCTCGCCCTTCGCGTCCATCGTGTTGATCGACTCCTTCTCGAAGAAAACCGGGATATTCAGCTCCTTCAGCTTTCGTATGTACCGCAGGCAGTCGAGCGTGTTCCGCGCGAATCGGCTGATCGACTTCGTGATGATCATGTCGATGTTTCCGGCTTCGCACTCACCGATCATGCGATTGAATTCGTCGCGCTTCTTTGTGTTGGTGCCCGAAATGCCGTCGTCGGCGAAGACGCCGGCAAGCTCCCACTCGGGATTCTTTTGAATGTATTCGGTATAGTGCGCGACCTGCGTCTCATAACTTGACGCCTGCTCGTCGCTGTCTGTACTGACGCGGCAGTACGCCGCGACGCGCAGTTTTGGCTTCTTGTCCTGACAGACCGCGTTCCCGACCTGCCTTTTTGCGGGGATTACCATAACATTTCCCATTTACAAAACCTCGATTTCAATTAAACTGTAAAGATATTCCGCCTGTTCTGCCGGGTCTGAAAAGGACTTCGCGGCAGGTCTCATTCCGAAACGCGTCGGCGGATTGATGACCGCTCGATCTCTGCGCTTACCGCCGCGACGCAGTTTCCCGGCTCGGCGTACAAGCTCCTCACGCGCGGCGTCGAAGCTCTCGCGGTCGATGAGCGCGGGATAGAAACCATCTCCGAGATAGCGCCGGTCTCGAAGGATGTGTTTTGCTCTGCTGTGGTTTATCCCGATCCCGGCTTCCTTCGCGGCGGCATCAAGCGACAGCCCGCCGAGATATCCCGAATAGAGCACTTTGATACGCGCGGCGGCGTCTTTATCGATCACCGCGGCGCCTTTTTCAATTCGGTATCCATAAGGTATATGCCCCATTACTCACCTATCCTTTCTCTCAAAGTGAGCCCGCATTTCAGCACGAACCCGATCTCATTCCGGTCGAACGCCAGAATACGGTCTACGAAATCCGAAAACAGGGCTTCGTCAAAATTTTCTATCGCTCCGCCTTGAAGCGCGGACTGCTCGGTGAATCGCAACAGCTTCTCAGTCTCGGTTATCTTCAACGCGCCGCCGGTCATGCCGGCTCTGACAGCCTCGATATCCGCCCGGTATTCATCAGCCTGAGTAAGCAGGCTCGCGTTCTCGCGGCTGTACAGCGGCTGGTCGATATAGCCCTGCGACATGAGCCGTGTGAGCGTCTCTCTCTGCTCGAGATTCGCCGCCAGCAGTTCCTCCAGAGATTCGAGCTTACGCATCACGTCGTCCTTTGAAATGCTCCGTGACGCTCTCAGATAGGGTGTTAAAATCAGCCTGCGGCTGTAGATCAGCTTGTTGACATGGTCACAAAAGCCATCTGCAACGCGTCGTCGCGTATGTATTTCATAGAACAGGACGCCTTATCTGAAAGATGAGTCCTGCAGCACCAGGCGGCATAGCTTTCGTATGTTCCCGAATGGATACGCCGCTTGAAGACGCCGCCGCATTCACCGCAGATGATCTTTCCCGAGAAAGGGAAGCGCTTCTGATATTTCGTTCCCTTTTTCTATACCTTTCTCCGAGGCTCTATGCGCTGTAAGGCGCTGTACCGCCTCAAAGTCCTCGCGGCTGACGATTGCCTCATGGTGATCTGTGATCAAATACTTGTCACGCTGACCGTTGTTCCTGTGCCGCAGGAAACTCTCGTCGGTGTAGGTCTTCTGAAATACCGCGTCTCCGACATATTTCTCGTTTGACAGGATGCCGAGGAACGTTGTCGAAGTCCACTTACCGCCGCGTTTTGACGGGATATTTTGTGTGTTCAGCTCTTTCGCGATCGTCTCCGCGCCTTTGCCCGTGAGCACGGCGGCGAATATCGATCTCACGATATCGGCGGCATATTGGTCGACAATGAGATTTCGCCCGTCCCATGTATACCCGTAGGGCGCGTATGACATCTTGAAGGTCCCGTCCTGAAACCGCCGCTTCACCGACCACTTAACATTGTCCGAGACCGATGTCGACTCGCCCTGCGCCATGCCGGTCAGAACCGATAGGAACAGCTCGCTTTCCATTGAGCCTGTGTCGATGTTTTCCTTCTCAAATAATACCGGAATATTCAGCCTTGACAGCCTTCGTATGATCTCAAGACAGTCGGCGGTATTCCTCGAAAACCGGCTGATCGACTTTGTGATTACAAGATCTATCCTGCCGGCTTCGCAGTCGGAGATCATGCGGAGCAGTTCAGCGCGGTTTTCTGTTTTGGTTCCGCTGATACCCTCGTCGTAGTAGATTCCGGCAAGCTCCCAGCCGTCATGCGCCGAGATGTATTGTTCATAATGGCTTTTCTGCGTGTCCAAGCTTTCAAGCTGGGCGTCGCTGTCGGTCGATACGCGGCAGTAGGCGGCGGCGCGCGTCTTTTTCGGCGCGGGGCGGCTTACCGCGATCTCGGTGACTTTTTTCATCTGCGTCAACTCCCCTCATCGGTATCATATATTAACTCTGAAAGGCGGAATAATCAAGGTATTTTTGGCATTAATTCTACCAGATCGGGTGAGAAAGTATCGCGGTTGAGCCGCGTCAATTTGTTGAATTCAGCCTGAGAAATGAGTTTCTCGCAAAGCAGGCGCTCGGCGGCTTTCTGCGCGAGAAAATAGTTGTAGTCGCACTGAAGCCGAAGCTCGGCGTCATTATTTTCTTTCATGACGATCCCTCCATTATTAAATTTCTTCACTATAAACTGGATAAAAAAACGCGCTTGAACAGAAAAGCATAAAAAAAGCTCACCGGAGATTTTCCGATGAGCTGTGTGCTTAGTTTGGAATTTTCAGTTTCTGTCCGACGGCGATGAAGTCACCGTCAAGGTCGTTGAGACGCTTCAGCTCGTCATAGCGAGAACCGCTTCCGAGATATTTTTTCGCAATGCCCCAAAGTGTGTCGCCTTTTTTGACAGTGTGGACGATAAAATCTTCGTGATTAGCTTTTCGGACGGCTTCAAGGTCACACATACGAACCGCGGACATGATATTATTCGTACCGCTCTCGTTTTTGTCGATCACCGCCCGGTCGCCCGAGACCTCGCGGACATACCAGTTTTGATTTCTAACCCACGCGGGAATAGTGCCGCCGTCGTAGTATTCGGTGCCTGTGATCCTCACAAGATCGCCGACCGAAATGCCGTCCTCATCGATCCCGGCAGGTTCGACGCCGGAAGTCCCGCCAAGCAAAATCTTGACCTCCGCACGGAAGGTGTCCATGTCCTTGCCGAAGCGTGGAAACCAGTGCATGACGTCGCCATGATTGGACGCGATGCCGAGCGTGTGTCCCTCACTGTGGCAGATGATATCGCGCTCGGTCAAGTGAAACTCCTTGCAGAGATAGGCGCACAGCTCCACGGCTTCGCGGTAGACCTTTTCAAAATAGTCTCTGTCCGAGAGATCGTCCTCGCATATCTCAAACCCGATGTGCGTGTCGTTCGCCGAACCGCCCGCGTGCCAGCCGCGGTGATCCCACGGCAGGGTCTGATAGGCGGCGATACTTCCGTCCGCGAGCTTACCGATGAAGGCGTGAACGCAGACCTCGATCCCGCTTGGGTGATAGGTGTTCCAGTGATTATTGTATCGATTCACGCCGAGCAGACCGTCGTCCGGACCGACATATCGTTTCAGCCATGGG
>ERZ1643251.4892-NODE-4892-length-11324-cov-11.022007_pt1 | contig 11324 bp, 10 predicted proteins | sample MGYA00579261_ERZ1643251 | MGnify/ENA primary metagenome ERZ1643251 (study PRJEB29033, sample SAMEA4952267) | chicken gut metagenome | biome: Broiler Chicken; feature: Gastrointestinal Tract; material: Caecum | place: Ireland | collected 2018 | study: Broiler... | reverse complement strand
GAGGTACTCCAAAGGAAGAATAGAAAATTTATTTTCTATGAATTCCTTTTTGTTCCTTTAAGTTTGATAGATTTAAAATGTTTCTATGAGCATAGACTTTGTTTTTGTAATTTGATACAATGTGCTTAGAAAAGTTCATATAATGAATTAGATGGAGGGATGATTATGTTAAAGTATGAAACGGATTCACGAAGGGTGAAACCAGGGCAAATTTTTGTGGCTATTAAAGGTCACACTGTAGATGGACATGATTTTGTTGCGTCGGCTATTAAAAATGGGGCTGTGGCTGTAGTAGTTCAAAATCAAAAAGAATATGATGTGGAAACAATTCATGTAGAAGATACGGAAAAATATTTAAAGGAACATTTAGTTTGCGAATATCAAGAGAAACTAAGTTCATTGCGATTAATTGGAATAACAGGGACAAATGGGAAGACGACTACGTGTTATTTAACTTATCAGTTGTTGAAAAAGCTTGGTGTTAAAGTGGCTTATATGGGAACAATTGGTTTTTATTATGAAGATGAAGAGATCGAGTTATCTAATACAACACCAGATATTTTACGGCTTTATGAGTTGTTTTTAAACGCTTTAGATAAAGGCTGTACGACAATTGTTATGGAGGTTAGTTCTCATGCTATTTATTATGAGCGTATAGCTGGACTTCAGTTTGAGATTGGGGGATTTACTAATTTAACTGAAGATCATTTGGATTTTCATAAGACAATGGAGGAGTATTTACAAGCTAAGGTTAAACTTCTTAATTATATGAAAGAAGATGGGACTTTTATTGTTAATGACGATGACGAGCACAGCAAGGCTTTTGAAGAACGTTTTTCTTTAATAAAGGAAATTGGTTTTAATGGAAAGGATTATCATATTTTAGAGTATCATTTTACTCCTGCTAAGACGACATTAAAAGCAAATATTGAAAATAACGAATACACATTTAGTTATCATTTAACGGGTAAGTTTAATATTTATAATATGCTATTTGCGATTGCTATTGTTCATAGTTATGGTTTTGAACTTGATACTATTTTAACTCAAGTTAAAGATGTTTATCCACCTAAAGGACGATGCGAGACGGTTAAGGTTTTTGATAGTTTTGCTGTAGTTGATTATGCGCATACACCTGATGCGGTTGAGAAAGTTATTGATTGTTATTTGGAATTGGCTGAGGGTAAAATTATTACGGTTGTTGGTTGTGGAGGAGATCGTGATCCTTTAAAGCGACCTATTATGGGACGTATTGCGACAGAAAAAAGTGATTATGTTATTTTTACGGATGATAATCCTCGTACTGAAGATGAGCAAAAAATTATGGATGATATTTTAAAGGGGGTTAATAAAACAAATTATGAAGTGATTTTAGACCGCCATCAAGCGATTAAGAGAGCTTTGGAATTATTAAAACCTAATGATATTGCTTTGATTTTAGGAAAAGGCCATGAAGACTATCAAATTTTAGGCCATGAAAAGGTTCATTTTGATGATCGAGAAGAGATTGAAAAGTTTATTCAAGAAAGAAACTGCTAAAGTTTTCTTTTTTTAGCAAGGGATTAGCAATTGGGGCTTGACAGTGCTAAAAAAACATACTATAATACGGATAGCATTTGAGGTGATTTAAGTGCTAAAGGAGTATTAATATGACAGAACGACAGAGTAAACTTCTGAAGGAAATTGTTGAGTCTTATATTAAGACGGCTAAGCCTGTTGGAAGTAAATCTTTATGCAAGAAATTGAAGTGTTCTTCTGCAACCATTCGAAATGAGATGGCTCATTTAGAAGATTTGGGATTGTTAGAAAAAAATCATATTTCTTCGGGGCGTATTCCATCTGAGGCTGGTTATAAGTATTATGTAACGAATTTAATGAAGCCTAAGGAGTTGTCGGTAAGCGATGCTGGAAAGTTGCAAACTATTTTTCGAAATCATGATCTAGCTTTATCTGACGCGATTGAAGCTTGTGTTGAGATTATAAGTGAGATGACAAGTTATACTAGTATTGTTTTGGGAAAGAATAGTTTGGAAAATGCTTTACAACAAGTAAATATTATTCCTTTACAAAATGGCAATATAGTTGCTTTAGTTTGTACGGATCAAGGGATTGTTCAGAATAAGCAATTTACGTTGTCCAAGAATATTAATATTAATGAAGTGGTTAAAACATGTGAAATCATCAATAAAATGCTTATTGGAACTCCAATTAATGAGGTTTCGACTCGTTTAGAGTATGAAATTAAACCAATTATTGCTCAAAAGATTGAACAATATGAGACTATTTTTTCTATTTTTTCTAAAACTTTTCAAGATTTTGCATCAAAAAGAGATGAGACAATTCATGTAAGTGGTAAAAATTATTTACTACAAGAACCAGAATACAATGATGTAGATAAGATCCGAAATATTTTGAATAAGTTTGAGGATCGTAGTTTTATTGAAAAGATAGATTCAACAAAGGATAATGACGGGGTAAACATTTATATTGGTAAGGATAGTGAATTTGATCCAAATGTGACTGTTATTAAGACGACATATAAGAAAAATGGTGAAGAAGGAACTATTGCAATTATTGGGCCAAAGCGAATGGAATATGACCGGGTTGTTGGTCTGCTTACCTTTATTAATAAGGAGTTAAATAAGGAGGATAGTGATGAGTAAGGAAGAGGCAAATATTACCGAGACGGTAGAAGAGGTAAAAAAAGAAATGCCTAAAAAGAAGAAAGAGAAAGATAATAAGTTTTCTAAGGAATTGGAACGTCTTAATGAAGAATCTAAGCTTAAAGACGAAAAGATTTTGCGATTATCGGCTGAGATGCAGAATATGAGAAGACGATTTGATGAAGAAAAAGCTAGATTGGCTAAATACGATGGGGAAGATATTATCTTGAAAATGTTACCTATTTTAGATAATATGGAACATGCAATTAAAATGGATGACAATGATCTTACAGATGAGGTTAGTAAGTTCTTAAGTGGGTTTAAAATGATCTATGGAAATATGGTAGATGTTTTAAATAACTGTGGGATTGAAGAAATTAAGTGTTTACATGAACCTTTTGATGAGGCTAGTATGAATGCTGTGCTTGTTGAAAGTACGGATGAATTTGATGATAATATCGTTTTAGATGTTTTACAAAAGGGATATATGTATAAAGACAAGGTTATTCGCCCAGCTATGGTTAAAGTTAACAAAGTGGAGACGGAAACCTTGGATGAACAAGAATAGTTTTATGTGTTTGATTGAGAGTTTTAAGTAATGAAAAAGAATAAAACTAGTGTTTTTGTTCATACGAAAACAGGGGAGATTGTTGATCATTTAGAAGATTATTTTGTTTGTGATAAGGATATAGCGGCGACTTTATCTTTATTATGGAAAAAGGGATACCGAACTTATGCTAGTTGTGCAGGTCGTAATCGAAAGGGGTATTCTGAAGAAGTGTTTGAGGCTTCTGTAGAGCAACTTCCTTTATTAAGAGAGCAAGGGGATTTTATTCGAATTCTTAAAGTTACATCGGAACATGTATATTTCAAACAGAAGATATTAGGTGATTCGGTGTACATTTCTTTTAGTGAATTTTATGATTTTCCTTTTCTTCCTAAAGGCTTTCAACTAGAAAAGGATGAGGATGGTATGACTTTACGTTCTTATAATCCTTATTATAAAGAAGATTATAAAACAAGAAGAAGTGATATGGAGATAGAACTTCAACTCTTTAAGGCTCGAGTAGCTTTATATCAATGGGTGTTAGAATTAGAAAATCGAAAACAACTCGTAAAATAAATTGGAAAGGATGATATATATGAGTAAAATAATAGGAATCGATTTAGGTACAACAAATAGTTGTGTATCTGTTTTGGAAGGTGGTAGTCCAGTTGTTATTCCAAACGATGAAGGTGGAAGAACGACTCCATCTGTTGTAGCTTTTACAAATAAAGGAGAGGTATTGGTTGGAGATAGGGCAAAACGTCAAGCGGTAACGAATCCTAAAAATACTATTGCTTCTATTAAAAGATTAATGGGAACGAATGAAAAGGTTAATGCTGATGGTAAGGATTGGACTCCACAAGAAATTTCAGCTAAGATTTTGTCTAAGTTAAGAACGGATGCTGAAAGTTATTTAGGAGAGAAGGTTACTGAGGCTGTTATTACAGTTCCTGCATATTTTAACGACGCTCAAAGACAAGCAACGAAGGATGCTGGTAAGATTGCTGGTTTAGATGTTAAACGTATTATTAATGAACCAACGGCTGCAGCTTTAGCTTATGGGTTAGATAAGCAAGAAAAAACGCAGACTATTTTAGTGTATGACCTTGGTGGTGGTACTTTCGATGTATCTATTCTTGAATTAGGTGACGGTGTTTTTGAGGTTAAATCAACTGCTGGTAATAACCATTTAGGTGGCGATGACTTTGATAAACGTATTATGGATTATTTGGTAGATACGTTTAAGAAAGAAAATGGTGTTGATTTATCTAAAGATGCTATGGCTATGCAAAGAATTAAGGATGCTGCAGAGAAAGCTAAGAAAGATTTGTCTGGTATGAGTACGACGCAAATTAATTTACCATTTATTTCACAAAATAGTGATGGACCAGTTCATATGGATATTGAGCTTTCTAAGGCAAAATTTGAAGATTTATGCCGTGATTTGTTTGATTCTACTCTAGATCCAGTTAAAAAGGCTTTAAGTGATGCTAAGTTATCTAATAAAGATATTGATGAGGTTATTTTGGTTGGTGGTTCAACAAGAATTCCATATATTCAAGAATTGGTAAAAAAAGAATTGGGACGTGAACCTCATAAAGGTGTAAATCCAGATGAAGTTGTAGCAATGGGTGCAGCTATTCAAGGTGGTGTCTTAACTGGTGAAGTTGATGATTTGGTTTTACTTGATGTTACGCCATTGTCATTAGGACTTGAAACATTAGGTGGTGTGATGACTGTATTAATTCCAAGAAATACAACAATTCCAACAAGTAAGAGTCAAGTCTTTAGTACAGCTGCTGATAATCAACCTGCTGTAGATATTCATGTTTTACAAGGTGAAAGACCAATGGCTCAAGATAATAAAACTTTAGGAAACTTCCAACTTACCAATATTCCACCAGCACCAAGAGGTGTTCCGCAAATTGAAGTTAAGTTTGATATTGATGCCAATGGTATTGTTAATGTAACTGCTAAGGATTTAGGAACAAATAAAGAACAATCTATTACTATTACTTCTAGTACGAATTTAACAGATGCTGAGATTGACAAGATGATGAAGGAAGCTGAAGCAAATAAAGAGGCTGATGAAAGACGTAAGGAAGAAGCTAATGTTAAGAATGATGCAGATTCATTGATTTTCCAAGCTGAAAAGGCTTTAAAAGATCTTGGTGATAAAGTAGATGCTAAAGATAAAGAAGAAACAGAAAGCAAAATTAAAGATCTGAAAGATGCGATGGAAAAGAATGATACAGAAGATATCAAAAAGAAAACAGAAAGCTTAAATGAAGTTGTTATGAAGTTAGCTACTAAGGTTTACGAAGAAGCTGCAAAACAAAACCAAAATACTGAGTCTTCTAGTGAAGAGAGTTCTTCTTCTAAAGAAGATGGTGTTGAAGAAGCAAATTACGAAGAAAAATAATTTAAAGAAAAGTTCTAGATCTCTAGAGCTTTTCTGCAGATTTATGGAAAGAGAGAGTTTATGGAAAAGTTACGCAAACGTAGTGAAGTAAGTAAAGAGGATTGTTGGGATTTAACCTTGGTAGTTAAAGATCAGACAGAATATGAAGAAAAAAAGAATTTAATTTTAGAGTACAATCGGAAAATTGTTGCTATGAAGGGACATATTTTAGATAGTAAGGATACTTTAAAAGAGTTTTTAGAGATTTCTGAGAAGGAAAGTCGATTGTTAGAACAGTTATATATTTATGTTCGATTGACTTATGATGAAGATACTTCTAATGCCACGAGTTTAGCTCGCAAGTTAGAAATGGAACAGCTTGTCAATACTTGTGAAGATGCTGAGTCTTTTATTACAAGTGAGTTTATGAAGCGTGATTATGAAGATATTTTACCTTGGTTAGAGGAAGATGATTTCTTAAAAGATTATAAGCTTTATTTTAAAAGGGTATATCGGCAAAAGGAAAGAATTTTATCTGAGAAAGAGGAAAGAATTATTACAAAGGCTTTAAATGCTTTTGGAACACCTGATGAGGCTTTTGTTTCTTTAGATACAACCGATGCTCATTTTAAGAGTGTTTTGCTTAATGATGGAAATCGGGAAGAATTATCTCATTATAATTGGAATTTGTTTTTAGAAAATCCTAGTCAAGATGTTCGAAGAAGGGCCTTTAAAAATTATTATCAGTTTTATTGCCAACACAAAAATACTTATGCTGCGCTTTTAAAAGGAAATTATCAGGAGTTAGAGTTCTTAAGAGATCTTCGACATTATGATAGTGCTTTAAAGATGGCTTTAGATGAAATTTGTGTGTCTGAGGATGTATATCATAATTTGATTGAGAATGTTCATCAATATATGGACTTAAATGTTGAATTCCAAAAGATTAAGGCTAAGTTGCTTCATAATAAAGAGTATCATCTTTATGATACTTATGTTCCGGTTGTATTGCCTCCTCAGGCTCATTTTACGAAAGAACAAGCTATTGAAATTGTTAAGAAGGCCTTGGCTCCTTTACAGGAAGATTATTTAGCACACTTCCAGAAAATATTAGATTCACATGCTGTTGATTTTTATCCAAACGAATCGAAACACAGTGGAGCTTATCATTGGGGATGTTTTGATTCTCCAAATTATGTCCTTTTAAATTTTAATGGCTCTTATGATTCTGTGAGTACTTTGGCTCATGAGTTTGGTCATGCGGTGCATTCTTTGTATTCTAAAGAAAATAATCCTTATATTTATCATGATTATGAGATCTTTTTAGCCGAGATTGCTTCAACGGTTAATGAAACTTTACTTTCTCTCTATTTTCTAGAAAATACGCAATCTAAACAAGAAAAAATTTATTATTTATGTGAATTTTTAGATAAAGCTAAGGCGACGATCTATCGTCAGACGATGTTTGCTGAATTTGAAAGTATTATGAGTAAAAAATGTCAGGAACATGAGTCTTTAACAGAAGAGTTGTTTAGTACAGTATATTATGATTTAAATAAAGAATATTTTAAAGATTCTGTTATTCTTGATCCAGAAATTCGTTATGAGTGGATGCGTATCTCTCATTTCTATCGACCTTTTTATGTTTATAAATACGCTACGGGATTAATTTGTGCAATTTGTATTGTTAAAGATATTTTAGATCATAAAGATGGTTTTGTAGAAAAGTATTTGAATTTCTTAAAGAGTGGATGCAACAAGGAAGTGCTAGATATTTTAAAAGATGTTGATATTGATTTGACAACTGAGGCTCCTTTTGAAAAAGCATTTACTTTTGTTAAAGAATTATTAAATGAGTTAAAAGAAATCGTGCAAGAAGGTGAGTAAAGATGAATAAAAAAGATTATTATGAGGTTTTGGGAGTTGAGAAATCAGCTACTCAAGCGGATATTAAATCGGCGTTTCGAAAACTTGCTAAAAAGTATCATCCTGATAATAAAGAAACAGGAGATGAAGCTAAGTTTAAAGAAATAGGTGAAGCTTATGCAGTTTTATCTGATGAGACGAAGCGAAGACAATATGATCAGTTTGGCCATGCTGCTTTTGATGGCGCGGCTGGTGCTGGTGGCTTCAATCCTGGAGATGTTGATTTAAATGATATTTTAAGACAAGTCTTTGGTGGTGGTTTTGGCGGTTTTTCTGGTGGATTTTCTGATTTCTCTGATTTCTTTGGGGGAGGAAATTCTAGAACAAGTAATCGTGCTCGTAAAGGAAAAGATATGCTTGTTCGTTTAGATCTTTCTTTTGAGGAAGCTGCTTTTGGAGTAGATAAAGATATTGAACTTACTTTAAATGATACTTGTGATGAGTGTCATGGTAAAGGTGGCTTTGATGAAATTACTTGTGATTATTGTCATGGAACTGGTTATGTGGTTACAGAACAAAGAAGTTTGTTTGGTGTAGTTCAGAGTAGAAGTGCTTGTCCAAAATGTCATGGTGAGGGTAAATCTTATAAGAAGGTTTGTTCTTCTTGTCGGGGAACTGGACAGGTTAAAAGAAAGAAAGAAATTGAAATTCATATTCCAGAAGGTGTTGAAACAGGACATCAACTTCGAATTAGTGGTAAGGGAGAAGCTGGCACAAACGGTGGACCAAACGGAGATATTTATATTGAATTACGGGTTCAAGAAAGCGATTTTTATGAAAGAGAGGGAGCTGATTTAACTGTTGAACTTCCAATAACTATGCCAGAGGCAGTTTTAGGATGTAAAAAAGAGGTGCCAACTATTTATGGCAATGTTATGATGGAGATTAAGGCTGGTTGTCAAAGTGGTACGAAGTATAAATTAAAAGGAAAAGGGTTAAAGGTTCCTGGTTCTCTTCGTAAGGGTGACGAGTATGTTGTCATTAAAGTTGTGACACCAACAAAGCTTAGTAGGGAACAGAAAAAATTATTTAATGCTCTTTTGGATACCGATTTAGATAATGAAACTGTTTTTAGGGATTATCGTAAACATTTGTAAAAAGTTGAGAAAACCTCAGCTTTTTTTTGTATAATAATTTCTGCATTTGACGTTGACAAACATACATTCGTTTTATATAATTTAGTTGATTGAAGAGGACATTAAAATGTTTGAAAGGAATGTGTTTATTGTGAAAGTAAAGTTGAGTGAAGTCATTGATGCTTTGGAATTTACAAACGATGAAATAGAATACTACTATAATCCGGATACTGGAGAAATATTTATGTCAAATATTGGAGATTTTGAAGATCTAGATGAAGACGAATTAGATGAATTATTTGAGAAGTCTATTATGCTACCAACTCGTTATGATATTAATGAGTATGGGATGATGGAAGATTTTGCAGAAACAATAAAAGATGTGAGGTTGCAAAATCAATTATATATTTCATTAAATGGTAGCGGTGCTTTTAGGAGATTTAAAGATACTTGTATTAATTTTGATATTATCAATGATTGGTATAAATTTAGAGATGAGAAATATAAAGAACTAGCTATAAATTGGTGTAGAGAAAATCATATTGAGTTTGAATAGAAGGTATTTTATGAAGAAATTTCTGAGAAATTATGTTTTAGAAGATTATGTTGATTCTCTTATTTTATACCGTGGTAAAGATTATTATAATGAAGATAGAATACTGGATATTTGGTGTCAAAATGATTTAATAGTTGCCTATATTGATGGTTCTGAAATATATAAAGTTGAGTTAAAAGTAAACGATGAAAAACTAGATAATTTTTATTGTTCATGCCCATATTCGGAAAATGGTGAATATATGTGCAAACATATTGCGGCTGTTCTTTGTTATCTAAAAGAAAATGACATTCCGGAATTAGAGGTTTTAAATTCAAAACAAATAAAACAAGAAAAAGATGTATCTAAACTTTCTCAAATCTATGATGAAATGCAACATGAATTAAGAAAAATAAGTGACCGAAATGACTTCGTTAATTATTACAATGGAAGGTACTTTGTAGATTTGATTTCTAATGTTTCCGGTTATATAGATGACTTTATTGATAATGACGAATACGACAAGGCTTTTGAATTAATTAAATATACATATGGATTTATCAAAGATACTTTTATGGATGGATCTAATGGAGAATATCAAGATTCATTTTATTTGATTAATGAAAGCGCAAGTAAACTTTTATATAATGATGAGTATTTTGATATTTTCTTAAAGTACACTCAAGATATAGCCTCAGGTAGCGCTTTAGGCGATTTTTCTGATGCACCATTACACTCTTTTATTCTATATGTTCATGACAAGGATTCCGCAAAAGAAGTTGTTAAAATATTAGACGAAATTGAATTGAATGCTTACGGGATATTTGTTAGTCAAGTTTTAGATAAAATAGCATTAACTTATGACTATATTGATAAAAGTACTGCTATAAAGTTATGTTATAAAAATATAGGGTATTATGGAGTAGAAGATTTACTAATTGAGTATTTAAAAAAAGATAATAAAATCGACGAGATAATAAGAATATTAAAGAATGATATTCAAAATCAGGTCAGAAAATATAGTGCCTATGATAAATTATTAGCTATTTATGATGAGTATAATAGATTAGAAGAGAAGAAAAAAATATTGCCTGAGGTTATTATAGAAACCAATCACTTTCATAGATATAAAGAACTAAAAAGTATGTGTAATAAATCTGAATGGAAGGCATTGAAGAAAAAGATAATTTCTAAGATAAAACCTAATAATAGTAGTATTCTCGAAAAAATTTACATGGAAGAAAATGAAGCGGATAAGTTATTTGAATTATTAAAGGAAAATCCGAGTATGCAGAGGTTAGATGCTTATCAAGATGTATTAAAAGATAATTATAGTAAAGAATTACTAAATTTTTATAAACCACAGATACTTGACCAAGCTAAGAGGGCGTCCGATAGAAAATGGTATCATGAACTATGCTATTATATTGGAAGAATGAAAGAACTTGATAATTCTGAGGATTTTATCTTTGATATGTTAAAAGAAATGTATCCTAATTATCGGAGTAAAAGAGCATTTAAAGAAGAAATAACCAGTGCTTTAAGTGAAAGAAATAGACAAAGATTTTATAAGTTGGTAGAGAAGTAGAAATTTGGTGATATGATGAAGAGCAACATGATTATATATGTATCTAAAGATGGTAATGTTAAAGTTGATGTTAATATTCAAAATGAAGATATTTGGATGAGTCAAGATATTATGGCGAATCTTTATGATACTACTAAAAATAATGTTTCTATGCACTTAAAGAATATTTTTGATGAGGGTGAGTTACAGAAAGATGTAGTTGTTAAAAAATTCTTAACAACTGCTAGAGATGGTAAAAAATACAATGTATTACATTATAATTTAGATGCGATTATTGCTGTTGGTTATAGAATTAATTCTAAGAAAGCAACGGAATTTAGAATATGGTCGACTAAAGTATTGAAGGAATATATGATTAAAGGGTTTGCTTTAAATGATGAAAGATTAAAAAATAATGGAGAAAGTCCATATTTTGAAGAATTACTTGCTAGAATTCGTGATATCAGATCTTCAGAAAAAATTTTTTGGAGAAAAGTATTAGATATTTATGCGACAAGTATTGATTACAATCCTAAAGATAAGTTATCTATAGATTTTTTTATACAATAGGAAAGTCATACATTTTCATTTTTAAGCAAAAGCAAGGAA
>ERZ1643251.4891-NODE-4891-length-11325-cov-5.125998_pt1 | contig 11325 bp, 8 predicted proteins | sample MGYA00579261_ERZ1643251 | MGnify/ENA primary metagenome ERZ1643251 (study PRJEB29033, sample SAMEA4952267) | chicken gut metagenome | biome: Broiler Chicken; feature: Gastrointestinal Tract; material: Caecum | place: Ireland | collected 2018 | study: Broiler... | reverse complement strand
TAGAATAACTGTATGCTTCTTTGCCAGCTTGCGGATCAGCTCACGGATCTCGATGATCTGCTTCGGATCAAGTCCTACGCTTGGCTCATCCAGTATGATGATCTCAGGGAATCCCAAAACTGCCTGCGCAAGCCCCACTCTCTGTCTGTATCCTTTGGAGAGATTTTTTATCATACGGTGCTCCACATCTTTGATCTTCACCAGTTTTTCCACTTCCGTGATCTCATCTGCGCGTTTCGCTTTCTTGATACCCTTTAGTTCTGCCGCGAATTCCAGATATTCTCTTACCGTCATATCCATGTACAGAGGCGGCTGCTCGGGCAGATAGCCGATATGCTTTTTCGCCTCCTCCGGCTCTTTTAAGATGTTGTGCCCGTTGATGAACACCTCCCCTTCCGTCGCGCCAAGATACCCTGTCATGATGTTCATGGTCGTTGACTTTCCAGCGCCGTTCGGACCCAAAAAGCCGTAGATCCTTCCTGATTCAATCTTGAAATTCAGGTGATCTACGGCTGTATGGTTTCCGTATTTTTTGACCAGATTCCTTACTTCGATCAATGCCATACCCTCCTAAACTTATTCTGTTTAAAGGGTATCAGCATTGTGTGAACGTTATGTGTTAGAAATGTGACGGAGTTTTGATTTGCGTTTTCTTCTGTCTGTTCCTGTCTGCCACGCGGCCAACAATGCTTTTACGCGATAAGGCAGACGCTGGCACCCGGTCTGGACCGCCGTTGTTTTCTTCCGCACTCTCTTCGGCACCGGGACGGTTTTCTGTACTTCCTTTTCCCTGTGTCTTTCATATTCTTCCTTTAGTATCTGCTCCGCCTCAGGCTCCGGCAGGGGATAATAGAACATATACCCCTGCACCGCGTCGCAGGATAACTCTTTGAGAACCGCCAGCGTCTCTTCTTCCTCCACACCCTCGGCAAGGCATTTTACGGACACCTCATGCTCTGCCCTGATCAGCGCTCCTAGTATTTTCCTTGCCTTATCCTCTGTGACGGTGTCTGTCAGGCTCCTGTCGAGCTTCACGATATCAATGGGATAGTGCAGCAGATCTTTAAAGGAAGTATAGCCTTCCCCAAAATCATCGAGCGCAAGCCTGACGCCATATTCCTTCATCTGCTCCGCGTTCTTCCTGATCTGTTCCGCATCGCCCGGATCCGGGCTCTCTGTCAGCTCAAAGGTCAGAAGGTTTATATTGAAGTCATGCTTCTCAATGATCTCCCTGCATCTCTCCACAAAATCCGGCGCGGTAAAGCTCGTTCTGGAAAAATTGCAGGAAAGGAAAAAACCGCTTCCCTCTCTGCCGAAATTCCTCTCCAGAAACGCGCACACGCGCTCCAGCATCAGAAAATCCAGTTTGCGGATGTGTCCCGTTCTCTCAAGGACGGGTATAAATGTCCCCGGGGTCAGCAACCCTTTCGCCGGGTGCAGCCACCTTGTCAGCGCCTCCGCCCCGCACACCTCTCCACTGTGCGTCTCCACATAGAACTGTACATACATCTGAAATTCCCTGTTTTCGAATGCCCGCTCTATATCGCCCTCGATCATCTTCTCCTCACGAAATTGTTCGAGCACCTCATCCGAACAGATACGGAAATCCACATTCTGGCGGGACGCCATACGTGCGGTCTGCTCCGCGTTTGCAAGAATACTGTCCAGATTTTTGTCTGACTGTCTGAGAGGATAGACTCCCGCCCACGCATTGATGCTGTATGTCCTGCCATGCTGTTCTGAATAAGCCCGTATCTTTTCCGCCGCCGCATGGATCCACGCGCCGCTCTCGCCGTGCTTTCCCGTCAGCTTAAAGAGCACGATTCCCTCCTGTGAAACCCGCGCGAGGATATCCTGATCCCCCGCGTATTCATTGAGGACGTCCCCTGCGTAACGCACCGCTTCCTCAGCTTCGCTTCGTCCCCCAATCCTCGCTGCTCTCTCCGTATCAATCCAGAAATAGTACACATAGTACATCACTCTGTTATGGTCATTGACGAGCTGACCGTAATATTTCTCCAGATAATCTCTGTTCCCAAGCCCTGTCGCATCGTCGTGCCTTAATCTGAATTCTGTCCGGTGCGCCCGTCTGCGGTATCTGTACAGCAGGATTCCGAGCAGGACTGCCACGGCAAAAAGCAGGGCGACGGCCGCTATCATACCCTGATCCATGCGCCTTGCCTCCCGCTCCGCGTTCGTCACCTCCATAAGAAGCCCCGTCTTTTCACTTTCCGAAATACCTTCAAAATATTTTTTCAGATCTTTTTTGAACCCCTCCGGAGCGGACTCGGTAAACGTGATCCCATAGGAAACAGTCTCGCCGCCCTGCTCTGTCTCAAACACTGTGACTGTCTCCCCTGCGGGCTGATAGTCTCCGCCCACACCCGAAATCACGTCTGTCTGCATATTTTCAAAATGCCGCTCCCTGTGGTCTTTGCCATCAGCCTCATAGTAAATGATTTCATATCCGCTCTTTTCCGCAAAATCGCCGAGCATCTCCGGTATCGCGCCCTCAAACGCATTGTCCGCGCTGTCGTAATACTCCAGCGGATAAAGTTCCGGGTTGCCGGACACATAGATCGTACTCCCTGCCACAGTGTCTACCCTCTTTCTCATATTTTCTAGTCAAAGTCTATCTTCTTCCTCTCAATCCGTCCCCACTGATTCTTCTTTCTGCGGTACCCCGCCAGAGCGCTCATGCGCACCCACGCGAGCGCAAACCTAAGGCATGACACTTCAAAGAAGCAGAGCCCTACCGCCTTTATCATATCTGAGGCGGACAGCTCCAGATCCGCCGTATGCACCCGCGAGAAGAACGCGGTCAGGGAAAGTACCGCCGAATAAACTGCGTAAATGAGGAAGAACAGTATCATAAACGGCACATTAATCAGGTCAACATAAAACGCAAACAGCACCGTCAGCACCCCGAACACCTCTATGTATGGCGAGAGCAGCTCGTACAGCAGAAAATACATATAAGAGACAAAGCTCACCAGCCCATACTTGGGATTAAAAAATATCCGCTTAAACTCCATCATGCTCTGGAACAGCCCGATATGCCATCGTCTGCGCTGTTTCGCGAGATCCCGGAAACGCTCCGGCACCTGCGTCCAGCAGACCGCATCCGCAGCATAGCGGGTCCGGTATGGTATTTCATGCTCCCTGCAGAAGACGTGGAGCTTTACGACCAGCTCCATATCCTCTCCGAGACTGCCCGCCGCATACCCGCCCACATTGATCACCATGCTCTTCTTAAACAGCCCGAACGCCCCGGAAATGATAATGCTTCCGTTGAACTTGTCGAAGAGGATGCGCGATGCAAGGAACGAACGGTCGTATTCAAGCACCTGCATACACGCGAGGAGTTTTTTCGGCAGCCCGTACTTTACAAGCTGTCCGTTCTTTATCACCGCCCCGTTGCATGGGCGCACAGTCCCTCCCACAGCGATCACGTGGTCATCCCCAAGGACGGGGCGCACGATCTTCTCAAGGGAATCATTCTGCAGGACAGAGTCAGCGTCCATACATATGAAATACGGGTAACGCGCAGCGTTAATTCCCATGTTAAGGGCATCCGCTTTCCCGCCGTTTTTCTTTCTTATGAGCGTGACAGGCACTTTGAATATCCTTGTCTCAAATACAGCCTCCTCCGGCTGACATTTAAGCTGCCTTTGTATGGGACGCGCGATCTGTTTCATGGAAAATGCCCGCACCATCACATCGGACGTCTCGTCCGTGGAGCCGTCGTCCACAACCACGATCTCATACAGACTGTACTTAAGCGCCAGAAGCGAACGCACTGTCGCCTCGATAGTCACACTCTCATTGTGCGCCGGGACAACGATCGTCACCGGAACATAATAATCTTTTTTTAATTCATTCTTAAGCTTCCCACGGCGCTTTGCGTCCCACAGCTCTGAACTTCCCACTGTCACAGACATCATAAGGAAGCTCGCGTAACCGACCAGATAAAGCACAAAGAAGATTCCCACATACTGGAAAAACACCTGATACAGATCTTTCATGCACCTCGCCCCCTCTCACCCCGGACTCTGCTCTCCTCCTGAGGCCCCGGCCCTTCCATGAGCCGCCGCTCCTGAAAGCGGTATTCCATCATCTCTCTGGCATAACGGTCTTCCCCGGACATCACATCAATGAGACGGGTATAAGAAAGCCCCCTTGCCTCAAGGCTCACCGCCGCATTATAGCGGACATACCAGTTGGAACTGTACAGGGCGCTTTTAAGGGCGGATATCACATCCTCCCCGTCATAGTCTTTCAGCGCGCCCGCCGCCACTGCCGCATACTCCCAGTGAAGCGCCTCTTTGTCCGTGGCAAGCCTGATAAGTACGCTGCGCGCCTTCTCATACGGATACCGTCCGAAGTACCGCACTGCGGACAGGCGAAGCTCCCGGTCCTCACTCTCGTCTGTCATGATACGGTACATAAGTTCCTTGTAAGCGCCTGATTTAAAACGGATATAGTTCAGTATCGCAAGCCGGGTCTTCCCCGAAAGTTCCCCGAACTGTTCCACCAGTCTTTCTATAAGCTCCCCGTGATCTCCCGAGAAGCTCAGCAGTCCTTCCGTCAGCACCCGCTCATGAAGGAACACTTCCATCTTATCCTGCACTGCTACCGCTTTCGATACATACTCCGCGTTTCCCATAGCGTAGAGAGCGTCAAGAGCATTGACACGGCAGTACATATTTTCCTGCGCCGCATATTTCAGAAGGCTTTCCAAAAGGGCAGCGTCATAGTCTGAGCCGCGTCTATAGTGCGACAGGAACACCGCAAAATACGCTGTCTGCATATAGTCCTTTTTCAGATAACCTTCCGCAAGAGCGGGCAGCAGCGGCTGTAATCCCATGATGAAACGCTCCCCTGCTTCCTGCTGTTCTTTGCCGGAAATCGCAGAAAGCGCCTCAGAAAGCGTCAGAAGGGCCTCCGGCTTTCCCAGATCCAGCCTTTCCTCCTTTAAAAATGCCCGGACATCCAGCTCTTCACCGTCCTCTGTGTCCGCGTCAGCACCGCGTCCGGCGGCATATTTTTTCAGCAGCGCCTCTTTTACGCGCTCTGCTCTCTTGGTGGTCTGCGGCTCTTTTGCCCTTAGCACGATATTGTAAATGATATTGAACACAATCATACTCAGGCATACCGCGCCGTATCCATATATGAGAACCTCACTTCCCGACATCTGTATCCCCGCCTCCCGTCGCATCGTCCGTCTGGTCTGTCCAAAGCTCCTGCATTACATAATATGATTTCTTGAGTCTCTCGTGGAAGGTCACCTTTTCACCCCAGCCTTCAAGCTTTAGCGGTTCCATGGGGATGCGTCCCTCACTTCCGTCTCCCTCGTCCTTCCCGACGCCTACATATATTTCGTCAATGGACAGATTTTCCACGCCGTAACATTCATAGTAGTCGTCGTGCACCTGCATCTCAGATGGATTGGAAAAATTAAGGAGCTGCCACGGCAGACGTACCTCTACATAGTCCCCGGAAAACATAAAATCTGCCAGAGAATCGAACGCTTTGTCGTCAGGATTGGCATTTCCGTACCGCAGCTTCCCTGTCTCGTATGTCTCTGACAACGCGGCAAAATCTTCTGTCGTAAATACTGTGGCTGTCTCAAGGATCAGACGTATGGGATGAAACACCGGGGAATCTCTGTCCACAGGGTTCAGATAGGCGTCTGTCCCCTCTGTCTCAGGGGAGTACATCGCCCGGAGTACGTCATATCTTTCCTGCACAAGCACCCTGCTGTTTTCCTTTCCGTCTATCACCATCAGGAAGTCCGCCGCCCGCTCAAAAGACACGCCCGGTTCCTGACAGTAGGTGCTCCCGGTCTTTGGCGTGATATCAAAGGGGACATAGAGCGCATCTTCCTTCTGGTTAAAGTCTTCTTTATGGATCAGGAGATAGAGGAATTTCTCGTCATATTTCACAGAAAGGGACATGTCGTCCGTCTCTGTGACCAAGTCTTCCTCTTTCCACTCTGAGATATCGCCGTCTACATAGCAGACGCTCTCCTCCTCTCCCGGATCAAATGCCAACAGCCCGAAGAACTGCTCGCTTGTCTGATAGTCGCTCCAGTACGCCGAGTTGTCCCGATCTACCGCATGCATGGTATTCCACGTGCGTTTGAACCACTCGTCCTGCCACGAGAACACGAATCCGCCCTGACACCCCGCGTCCTTGATATCCTGCCAGCACTTTGCGAGTCCCTCAGCCTGTTCGTCCTCGGACATATGCCCCTGATTGCGGTTCGTAGACATGTCATTCTGCGACATCCCCCTTGATGTAGGGATGCCAAACTCCGAGATAACGACCGGCATTGTATGATATTCATTCAATATCCTTAAATATGTATAATAGGTATTGCGCTCTCCGCCCTTATCGAGATAATTTCCTTTCAGATAGTCCATCACATAAGGCGCGTTCTTCTCCGCATTTCTTGCCTCGATCCGCTCTATCGTCTCGCGGCGGGTCGTTATCTCTTCCCTTTCACTCTCAAGGAGCGCCTGTATCTCCTCCTCTGTCCTTGACTCAAGCCGCCCCGTCCTCTCAAGCTGATCCATGATAAATTCCGCTAGCTCATCCCCTGTCAGCCCGCTGCCCAAGAGGGACTGCGCATAGTCAATATATTCCAGATGGGCCGGATGGTACGGATAGACATGGTATGAGACAAACTGCCCCGACAGCAGGGCGTCCGTCGTCAGTATATGCTCCACATCTACTTGGGCGCATTTCTGGAAATACTGGGTGATAAGCCCCGGATATACGAAGGGATCTGTATCCGGCCAGTTTGAAAACGCGATCAGCTTCTGCTGCTTGTATCTGCTGCTCTCATATTCCAACAGCCTGTCACCCACCTCGCAGAGCATAGCCTCAAAGGGACTTGCTTCTGATGAGGTGTACAGATATTTTCCCTCATAGTTTGTCCGCTCCGGGTATTTTTCATTTGTATACTCTACGGTGACATCCTCCCATTCAACGCCTAAGATATACCCTATGACCCATTCGGAGATGTCTTTCCTGTAACTGCCCGAGCCGACGCCGTACCCCAGAGAGACAGTTCTCTTCCCGTGAAGGACATCTACCAGTGTGCGGCAGTCATTTATAAATGTCTGCCGGAACTCGTCGTCGTAGGCGTCCCTGTGGGAATACTGGATATAATCATTGACCCACACCCCATGTACCAGATAGAGAGGGTCTTCCCGGTCTTTATTATACTCGTAGAACGCATTGTAAAAATCATCCGCCAGAAGTGTATATACGCGAACCGTATTGGCTCCCATCTCCTGAATCTGTCCAAACCACCGTATATATGTCTCCTCGTCTATGGCATAGTCTGTTGACCACTCTCCGGGTATGCCGCTTCCCAGATCCACGCCCCTCATCTCGAACGGCTCCTTCACGCCGTCCTTCTCCATATATATTTCCTTGCCCTCCACCGTCATAAATGTCTCTGCCGGATCGTCCGGGTGCAGGTCAATGTACAGTCCGAAACGGTAATATGCTGTATGCCAGATAAAGACAGCGAGTACGGCTGCCGCTGCCGCAATGATAAATTTTTTCATACTCGTCTTTTTGCCACCTGTTTTTAATGATTGTATCTCTTATTCTTAGAGGCATGGCTGTACTGGCTGATCACCCCGATATTGTCGTCCAGCCAGCCGCCTCTTGTCTTTATATATTGTTTCAGCTGCGCGACTGCTCTCTCGTGGCTTCCGATATTCCTGCTTTCCGGCCTTAAGAGCGGAAGGTCAAAGGTATAGTCCCACACAGAGAAATTGCGGTCTATGGCGTCTCCCAGATATTCAAGAGTTTCGTCGATATACTGCTCCAGATATTCGTCGCTTAGGTACGTTCCCCGAAGCTCCCGGTACCGGCTGATGATACGCTCTGTAAAGTTCTCGTCTTTCATCAGCATGAAGAACCACGCCTCCTCCTGCATATGGAAAGTATAGGGGCTTGTCTCGCCCGCCTGATAATTGTCACAGGCAGAGTTAAAATCCCATATGACCGTCTTGTAGCGTCCCCCGATATCTTTATACAGATATGTAGAATATCTGCCCGCGTCAGTATTGGAAGTGAACTCGTTCAATATCCAGTAGTCCACAAACGACCCGGTGTCTATATATTGCCAGTATCCGTAGTCATCCGTATCATAATCAAACGAATACAGCGCCTTCTCAAAATCTGAGAACTCCTGTTCAATCGCCTCTTTCATCTCAAGGGTCAGCGCCCCGCTCCTCGGATAGCGTATTTCCATCTGATTATTATTCTGGAAAGTGTATGATGTAAAATTGTCTAAGTTTCTAAGCTGTTCCTGCGAATACCTGTCCAGCCGCAGCAGATAACCCGTCTCGGCAGTCTTGTCGACAGGCTCAGAGATACTCAGACGGCAGTCCGTGCCGTTTGTGACCGTCTCTGTCATAAGATACAGGCCGATATATTTTCCATCCAGTATGACCTCGCAGAAACGCACATTCGGGGCATAATCCATGATCTCGCCCGCGATGTTATACCACATATAGTTCCTGATCAGGCTCTTGTCCAGATAGGGACCGTGGAGCGCCCACTCATAATGAGCGGCCATTCCCATGATCTCTTCCTCCTGATATTCGCCATTGCTGTCTGTAAATCGCAGGAGATAATTCTTCTTGTCAAAACGCCTTGAGGAGTTGCCCCGGACACGCATGAGGGCGGACGACTCCACATCCGGTTCATCCTCCGGGTGATGCCATTTATCGGGATTATCCATGACGCTCACTTTGACAGAGAGCATCTCCGAGCCGTCTGATGTCGTCGTGTACAGTTCTTCATCCTCAGATGACGTATCCTGTGTTTCGTCCGCCTCAGCCCCGCTCTGCGCCGCGCCGGGCAGCTCCATGGCTGCTGCTTCCGCCCGTTCCGCCTCGTCAGACAGCATGGTCCACTGAGGTTTCGCTCCTACTCTGGCTCCCGGAATCTCCTCGCCGCCTGTCTCTATGACAACAAGCGGAAGGTGGGTGCACAGTTGGGTACCCTCACACATGCACTCCCCGGGAACGGGCTCAAGATGCTGGTGTATCCTCACTTCGGGATTATCCGCATCCACCTGTGAAAGGCCGAATGTCACACCGGCCATACATAGGAGCGCTATTGCCCCGGCCACTTTATACCTCACCTCATCTACCCCGCTTTCCCTTTATGATTCCCGGTCTTTAGCTTCCGATCTCGTCGTTTTGCATCACAATATTACAGTACTCTATGTTCCCGATCTCATAAACTGCCGATGTGATGCTTTTGTCCTGTAATTTCTTTTTTTCCAGCATCTTTTTGGTTAATTCATAGATAAACTCCACGCTCGTCTCGGTGGTGTTCTTCACCCGCATCTGTGCTTTACCAGCGAAATACTGGAAAATAAGAGCCTCCACCTTCTCCTCATTCACACGCGCCGTCCGTATGATGATGAGGATACGGTTGTCGTTTTTCACTCTGCCGAACAGGAGCAGGACAACGAATATAAGCGCGCTCCCGCACGACGCCACCACGTAATCCCCCGCGCCGCAGCAGATACCCACTGTGATGCACCAGAATATGTACACTGCGTCGCGCGAGTCTTTGACCGCTGTACGGAAGCGGACGATGGACAGCGCGCCGACCATACCAAGCGACAATGCGATATGATTTCCTATGACGATCATGACAGTCGTGGTTATAAGCGTCAGTACGACAAGGGAGATATTAAACTTACTGCTGTATATGCTCCCGTCATGCGAAAGCCTGTATGACAGGAAAATAAAAGCCGCTATGACTGCCGCCGCGCACAGCCTTAAGATGATCGCTTCTGCGGACAGGTCTCCGCTTGCCTCTATGGCGTCTAAAATAAGTTTTTTCATGCTTCATACTTCTCCTTTTTATCTTTCTTTCAGTCCGGCCGCGCCCTGTGCGGCACCGGAGCATATGCTAAAGCTCATACCCGCAGCCAATGCCTCTTGCAAGACAGTATTTGCTCACAGAAAGCTCTGAGCGGTCCGCCGCGTCAAGAACACTTTTTATGTAACTGAGCAAAAAACCGTTGTATTTCACTTCAAGAACCGCATTGAACGGGTCGAGCACCGGATATAGGCTGAGATCTTCCGCAAATATATCATATCTTGCCTCTGTAGCTATGATCTTGGAATCAAAGGTAATCCTGATGGAGTTCTCCTTCGCGATGTAGGCTTTCCTGAGATACTCCACCACTGTCTTGGGGCGGTAGCCCTTCATGCACATGACCCCGTAGCACTCCGCCGCGAACGGCTCCTTATATTTCAGCAGTACCCCGTATTGTCCCGCGATAAGAGCCTTTGCGTCCTCCCTTGAGAGCCTGAGAGAGCGTTTCCTCTGGAACATCCCTTCTTTCTGCTTCATCTCCAGCATTGCCGTCTTTGCTTTCGGATCGTATATCCTGAGACGGATCTTTTTCCTTAGAAGAAGTCCGTCCACTTTGTCGCGGAAGTCGTCGTCATAAGGCGTGTCAAAATACAGTGACCGTATGCTGTATCCGTTTGCCCCGTTGTGCCTGTCCTCCGTGAGCACCTGACTTAATTTCCCTGACAGTCTTTTCACATTTTGGATGGTCATCAGGTATTTTTTCTCCTGACGCAAAACCTCGTTCACCCTGTCACCTCCCTCTCCCCGGCAAAGAAAAAAGGCTGCAAATATTTTCGGAAATCCTCTCCAAATAATATCCGCAGCCTGACTATCATAGCACCGCCTCTGGATCCTTATAATCCGGATCAGATAGACTGCCTTAGACTCATAGCTTTGCGCCCCTGCTTTTCAACAGGTTTGCCTGTCTTTTCGTTATTTATGCCAGTAACTTATTCTAATATCTGCCACATTGTTTGTCAACCCTGACAGAAAGTTTACTCTTTTCGGAAGAAAATTACTTGTTACAGTTCACACGCATGCCTAAGGGCGGCTGCTTTATGCTTGCATAAGGGGGCAGACGGCCTTATTTTCTATAGAAGACACTCGTGCATGGCCTCTTCCCCGATGCCGCTGTCCTCCATGACTTGTGAAAGCCGCTCCCGCTCCTCAAGCGGAGCGCACCACGCAAGTCCGCACCCTGCGGAGATAGAGCGGGGTACAGGGATCAGCCTTCCGGGCACCTCCCGTCCCCTGCAAGCCTTCTCCATTGCCATAGCGTCCGCCGTCGTATGAAATGTAACTACAAGCTTTAATTCTTTTTTCCTCATACTGTAAGTTCCGTCTCCTCAGCGATATGAATCTTAGCTGATCACCACCGCGAAACCGTCCTCTGTCTCTTCCGTGGTAAAGCTGATGTTATGA
>ERZ1643251.4890-NODE-4890-length-11326-cov-8.621329_pt1 | contig 11326 bp, 12 predicted proteins | sample MGYA00579261_ERZ1643251 | MGnify/ENA primary metagenome ERZ1643251 (study PRJEB29033, sample SAMEA4952267) | chicken gut metagenome | biome: Broiler Chicken; feature: Gastrointestinal Tract; material: Caecum | place: Ireland | collected 2018 | study: Broiler... | reverse complement strand
TTTAAGGAAGCAAAAAGTAAGTTAGTAATAATAGATTCTTATGCTGATAATACAATATTAGATATTATTAAAAGATTAAATATAAAAGTAATTATCATAACAAAACCAAATAACTTATTAACAAAGCAAGATATAGAAAAATATAATAAGCAGTACAATAACTTAACAGTAAAATATGATAATACATTTCATGATAGATATTTTATACTAGATGATAGAGTAGTTTATCATTGTGGAGCTAGTATTAATAGAATTGGTTATAAAACATTTTCCATAACTAGAATAAATGATGATGAAATAAATCAATTGTTAATAAAAAGAACAAATTCGGTTATTAAATAAAAAATTGTCAATTAAAAAGAAAAATGTTAAAATATACTTAAATTAAGGAGAAATTCTATGACAAAGACAAATTTTTTATCAATTTCTAAGGAACAATTACTCCAAACATTTATAAAGTTTTATGGAGCCAATGAATCTGAATATATCAAAAGTCAATTAGAAGATCCAAAAATTATATGGTATGAAGTAGTTGATGACCCCGAAAAAATTACTGATATATGGCCTTACATTACAACAGATATACCCAAAGAAGAAGTAGAAGGTTACTTAAAACAAAAAAATAAATATATTTTCTTGCAAAGCGCATATATAGATGATTTAGGTTTACTGGTATTGCCTAATTCTGGCAATATAAATCATATTATTCATGAAATGAATCATAAATTAAGTTCTCATATTATACGCGAAAAGCCATATGCCGCCATAAACGGATTATCTATCGCTGTAGAAACAGTGCATGGAGGAGTAGTTACATATAATAACAATTTAAATGAAGTAATTAATGAACTTATGACTTTGGATATTATTTCGTGGCTAAATATTATGGGTGAAAATGTATCGCCATGTTATTCGTGGCAAAGTGGAGCATTCAAATTAATACAACCTTTTTATGAACACTTTAAAGAACCATTAAAGCAATTATATATTACGGGTAATATGTTCGATTTCTTAAGAGAAGTAGGAGAACAAGAATTTCAAGATTTTACGAATTTTATAGAAAGAAAATTATTTATAATAAAAATTCATCTAAGAAATAATAAGCCAGTTACAATTAAAGAAGAAGATGTTGCAGAATCACAAAGACTTACTCAAGCAATGATTGATTATAATTTAAGAAGTCGAAAATAATTTAATTGTTATTTACTTATATTAATGATAAAATTATATTGTGGTAAGTATGAAAAACAAAAAATTAATTAATAGCTTTAAATATGCTTTCAAAGGAATTGGTTCAGCATTTTTAACTGAACGTAATATGAAAATCCATGTAACAATGATGGTGCTAGTAATAATCTGTGGTATTATATTTAAAATTAGCATTTTTGAATGGTTCGTTTGTATAGCTTGCTTTGCTATAGTGATTGGTGGTGAAATGTTTAATACGGCGATTGAACAAGTTGTCGATATTGCTATGCCAGAAAAAGATCCTAGAGCTAAACTGTCCAAGGATGTTGCTGCTGGGGGAGTTTTAGTTTTTGCTATTGCTTCTGCAATAATAGGTCTAATAATATTTGTTCCTAAGTTTATCGATTTAGTTGGAGGCATACTATGATTACCTTAACGGATTTTGAAAATGTTGAAATGCGTGTTGGTACTATCATTGCAGCTAGTCCCAATAAAGGAGCCAGAAAACCAGCATATAAATTAAAAATAGATTTTGGTGAGTATGGAATTAAAAACTCATCTGCTCAAATAACTGAATTTTACACTCCTGATAATTTGGTTGGCAAACAAGTTATTGCTGTTATGAATTTTGAACCAATTAAAATATCTGAAGTAAAAAGTGAAGTTAGAGTATTAGGAGTAGAAACCAAAGAAGGGGTAGTGTTAATATCATTAGATAAAAAAACACCTAATGGTTTATTGGTATCTTAAATATCCGGGGGGATTTGGTATGACACATGAAAACATTTATAAAAAAGCTTAATGCCATTGATTATAGAATATTGTTCAGTTTATCGTTTGATATAACGATTCTTGAGGTTATCCATTTTTATTTATTTGCTGGTTATTCTCATGGAGGAGTAGTGAGATATGATAAAGAAGATGTTGAATATCATCAAATTCAAAAAGTAATGAAACAAGTATTTGAACTATTAACAAACTATGTTTCAACTGAAGAATATATTTTAGAATGCATAAGATTAATCATATCAGCCATTCTTCGATGGTAATTCTAGAACTTGCTTATGCTTTTTGAAAATATTATTACAACAGCGCTGTATGATATTACATCTTGATGAAAATAAAGAAAAAATTAATCGAGAAATTTTGTCCGTCTTTTATACTCCGGAAGATACTTTAGAATTTGATTCATTACATGAAGTAAATCACAATTTATTAAAGCGTTTACCACCCAAAAAGGAAGATTGATATGAAAGAGTACATGAAAAAAACATTGAACTATTATGAAAATAATGCTCAGGAATACGCCAATAATTGGACCGATGATTTCCTAAGTAATTATGATTTTACTGTTCCTGATATATTTTTGAGTTATTTAGATGCCAATGCTAATATTTTGGATTTAGGCTATGGCACTGGTAGAGATAGTAAATATTTTTTAGACAAAGGATATAATGTAACAGCTATTGATGGTTCCCAAGAGTTTTGTAAAATGGCTTCAAAATATTTGAATTTACCAGTTGCCAATATCAATTTTTTAGATATGGATTATACAGATGAATTTGATGGTGTATTTGCCTGTGCCTCACTTCTTCACTTAAATGATACTGATTTGCCAATTGTTTTAGAAAAAATATATAAATCTTTAAAAGAAAATGGAATTTTGTATTGTTCATTTAAGAAAGGTGAAGCCTCTAGAATAGATGATAACTCTAGATTTTACAATGATATGACTGAAGAAAAATTTACTAAGATTATAAATAATTTGAACGGAAAATTCCATTTGCTCAAGACTTGGGAAAGCAATCAATACAAGTCATCAACTAAATTTATTAACTTTATTTTAAGGAGGGAGAAATATGACTAAAATAATTGGAATATTTCCAACTGTTAGAATAGAAGAAGAAAGTCACCCTTACCATAAACGCTACGAATTTATAATTCATTATCCGCATAAGATTTATGAATGTGGTGCCATACCAATGGGACTATTATTAGATCATGGTCATGTATCTAAAGAACAATTAGATCTATGCGATGCTTTTTTATTACCAGGAGGACATCGTATCGATAAAAGTGTCTATGAACTATTGATATATGCTTATAAAAATAAAAAGCCAGTTTTAGGTATATGTATGGGAATGCAGACTATGAGTATATTTTCAGTAATACTAGATAACTTAAAAGAAAACTTAACCATAGATAATTTTTTAAATAAATATACTGAAATAATTAAGGATAATCCAATAATAAATAAAATAGATAATGGGGAAATACACGATGTCCTTCTAGCAGATCATCCAATAAGAGATGCTTTTCATAAACTTTCTATTACTAAAGATAATATTTTATATAGAATATATCAAGAAGATATTATTGATATTGTTTGTTTGCATACTTATGAAGTAAATAGAGTAGGAAGTCTATTTAAAATATCCGCCAAATCTCCAAAAGGAGTAATTGAAGCAATTGAATCAACCAATAAAAATTTATTTTGGATTGGTACTCAATTTCATCCAGAAGCAAATCCTAATGATAAAATATTTGAATACTTTATAAATAATATCAATGAAAAAAAGTATTAGCCTAGATTTAATGAACCTATATTATTTATTAACAGATGGAGAATGTTTTAATGAAAATAATAACGAAATTACTTAAAAATATATTATTTGATACTGTGGTTTATACAGTGATTGTTCTTTTAATATCTAATTTGCTAAAAAATAATGGATATGTATTTTTGGTGTGGTTTAAAAATTTCAATTTTATATTAATATCCCTTGGAATCATAATAGGAACTATTCAGACATACTATCAAATTGTTAAAGATAAATCAAATCGCACTATAATAATTATCGTAACAGTATTTTTTGAATTACTTATAATATTGTCAATTGCGTTTTTCTTTTTTATCTTCCAAAATAAAGAAGAAATTGTTTATAAAAACAATAAAAAGATGATTGTAGAAACAAAACCATCTAGTAGTTGTTTTTATGATTATGAAAATGTTTTTATTCGAAATGTTGAGTATAAATTTTGTAGTTAAAGTGAAAATATTAATATATATTGTTAAAACTCTAAAAAAATGCTAGAATATTTTCGTTAATTTTCTTGCTTTAAAAAGGAGGTATCTTTATGTTTGAATTAGTATCTAAATTTCAACCTAGTGGTGATCAACCAGAAGCAATTAAAAAATTAGTTGATGGTATCAATTCAGGAAAAAAAGAACAAGTTTTACTAGGAGCAACAGGAACAGGTAAAACATTTACTGTAGCTAATGTGATAAAAGAGGTCAATAAACCGACGCTTGTTCTGGCCCACAATAAAACGCTTGCTGGGCAACTTTATGCCGAATTAAAAGAGTTTTTCCCTAATAATCATGTCGAATATTTTGTTTCGTATTACGATTATTATCAACCAGAAGCCTATGTTCCAAGTAGTGATACTTATATTGAAAAAGATGCATCTATTAACGATGAAATTGATGAACTAAGACATGCTGCAACAAGTGCTTTAATTAATCATCGCGATGTTATAGTGGTTGCTTCTGTTTCATGTATTTATGGTATCGGCGAAAAAGAAGAATATGAAAAAAATATGCTTATCTTAACTGTTGGAGATTCTATCTCTCGTAACAAGATTTTAAATCGTTTGATAGATATGACTTATGAACGTAGTGACTTAGACTTTCACCGGGGGACATTCCGTGTCCGTGGTAATAACATTGATGTAGTTCCAATAAATGAACATGCCAGTGGAATTCGCATTTCTTTAGATGAAGATACTGTCGAATCAATTGCTTTATTTGATCCTTTGACAGGTGTAGTAACTTCTAATAAAAAAAGCATTACTATTTCTCCGGCATCTCACTTTGTAACTAGTAAAGATAAATTAGATGTTGCTATTACTCGTATTGAAGATGAATTAAAGGAAAGACTAGAGGAACTTAAGAGTCAAAATAAATTAATCGAAGAACAACGCTTGCGTGAAAGAACAAATTACGATATTGAGATGCTTCGAGAAACGGGCTTTTGTAATGGTGTCGAAAATTACTCACGTCATTTAGCTCTTAGAGAAGCCGGGGAAACTCCTAGCTGTTTAATTGATTTCTTTCCTAAAGATTTTTTGTTGGTTGTTGACGAATCTCACGTAACACTTCCTCAAGTTCGTGGTATGTATAATGGTGATAGACAACGGAAACAAACTTTAGTTGATTATGGCTTCCGTCTTCCAAGTGCTCTTGATAATAGACCATTAACATTTGATGAATTTAATTCTAAAATTAACCAAGCCATCTATGTTTCAGCTACACCGGGAGATTATGAACTTGAAAAAACAGATGGTTTATTTGTAGAACAAATTATCAGACCGACAGGATTACTTGATCCAATTATTGAAGTTCGCCCTAGTGAAGGACAAATTGATGACATCATTAATGAAATTAGAGATAGAATAGAAAAAAATGAAAGAGTATTAATTACAACTCTTACAATTAGAATGAGTGAAGAATTAACCAATTACTTAAAAGAGATGAATATCAAAGTTGCTTATTTACACAGCGAAATTAAAACGCTTGAACGACTTAAAATTATTCAAGACTTACGTCTTGGTACTTATGATTGTGTTGTAGGTATTAATCTTTTACGTGAAGGATTAGATATACCTGAAGTAAGTTTGATATGCATATTAGATGCTGATAAGCAAGGTTTCTTACGTAGTAGTAGAAGTCTAATTCAAACCATCGGTAGGTGTGCTCGCAATGCTTCTGGAAAAGTTATCATGTATGCCGATACAGTAAGTGAAGCGATGGATGAAGCCATCAAAGAAACCAAAAGAAGAAGAGAAATTCAAGAAAAATATAATGCAGAACATGGAATTGTTCCTAAAACAATTATTAAAGAAATTAAAGAAGTAGTAACTAACGAAATGGTTACAGAAAATAAAAAGAAAAAAGTAAGTAAGAAAGAAAAAGAAAAGATGATTTTACAAATTGAAGATGAAATGAAAGAAGCAGCTCGTAACTTAGATTTTGAAAGAGCTATGGAACTTAGAGACATTTTATTTGAAATGAAAGGTATTTAAAAATACCCAATATTATGGTAAAATCATGGAAGTAAAGAGGTGGAAAAAATGACAACATTTATTTTTGGACATAAAAGTCCCGATACTGATACAGTATGTTCAAGTATTGCTTTGTCATATTTAAAAAATGAACTTGGGGGCAAAACCGTTCCTAAAGTTTTAGGTAATATCAATAATGAAACAAAATTTGTATTAAATTATTTTAAGGTACCTGTTCCAAGTTACTTAAATGATGTTAGGGTTAGAATAAAAAATATTAAGTATGATAAAAAAGCATATATAAATGAGGAGTCATCTATTGATGCAGCATTTAAATTAATGCAAAAACAAAATATAACAGCTATTCCTTTAATAGATGAAAAGAAAAAATTAACAGGTTATGTAACTTTAAAAGAAATTGCCCGTTATTTAATCAATGGTAATAAGGAAATAGTTAACACTAAATTGGATAATATTATTGAAACTCTTAATGCCAAAGTTATAACAAAGTTTGATGATTATATTTCTGGTGATATATTAATCGCCGGATTAGAAGATAAAACAATAAAAAAAGAAATAGAAATATCAGAAAGAGATATTTTAATCGTTGGAGATCGGTATAAAGTATTAGATTATGCCATCGAACAACATGTTAAGTTAATTATCTTGCCATTGAATATTAATATTGACAGTAAAATTATTAAAAAAGCGGAAAAAAATCATGTTAATATTATAGCATCAGAATTAGATAGCTTTCAAATTGCCAACAAAATACTTTTAAGCAATTATATTAAGAGCATTAACACTAATAAAAATCCTGTTACTGTTTATAACGATGATTATTTTACAGATTTCAAAACGATGACTCACAAAGTAAATCATACTAATTATCCAGTTATCAACAATAAAAATGAGTGCTTAGGATTAATTAGATTAACTGGACCAAATGATTATGAAAAACAAAAAGTAATATTAGTTGATCATAATAATTTAGCTCAATCAGTCGACGGTATTGAAGAAGCTAATATTCTAGAAATTATTGACCACCATAACCTTGGTGCAATTGGTACTAGTGTACCTATTAATTTCAGATCTAAACCAGTTGGTTGCACTTCAACGATGATTTATGATATGTTTACTGAAAATAAAGTAAGTATTCCTAAAAATATCGCCGGATTAATGCTTTCAGCAATTCTTTCAGATACGTTATTATTAACTAGCCCAACAACAACGGAAGATGACAGATTTGCTGCTGTAAAATTAGCTAATATTGCTAAAGTTGATATTGATACTTATGGTTTGGAAATGTTAAAAGCTGCTAGTTCCATTGAAGGTAAAACTGTTGAAGAACTGATTAAAACTGACTTTAAAACATATAATGTTGGAACTAAAACATTGGGTATAGGTCAAATAATGACCATGGATTTTGATACTATTGAGAAAAATGTTGATGAATTTATAAATAAATTAAATGAAATGGTCGATACTAATTATAGTATCGTAGTAATATTTATTACCGATATTATCAAAAATGGTTCATATGTTTTATATAACGAAAAAGCTGCTGATATTATCGCCGATAGTTTTGGTATTAAAAATATTCATCAAGGAGTATTTTTACCAAAGATGGTATCTCGTAAAAAACAAATATTACCAGCTATTTTAAATACGATAGATAATTCTGATAATTAGGATGTGATTTATGAAAGCATTAGTAACTGGAGCATCCTCCGGAATAGGAAAACACATGGCTTATTATCTAGCTGATAAAAATATTGATTTAATTTTAGTAGCTAGAAATAAAAAAGCAATGGAAAAGATAAAAAAAGAAGTTAATGTTTCTGTTAAAATAATTTCTCTTGATTTAACAAAAATTGAAAATGTCTATAAGCTTTATGAACAAACTAAAAGTGAAAAAATTGATATTTTAATTAACAATGCCGGATTTGGTTTATTTGGAACTTTTGCGGAAACTAACCTCGATAGAGAATTAGAAATGATTGATTTAAATATCAAAGCATATCATATACTAACAAAGTTATATCTTAAAGATTTTATTAAAAAAGATTCTGGGTATATTTTAAATGTTTGTTCCAGTGCAGGATTTATGGCGGGTCCAAGACTTAGTACTTACTATGCGACCAAAAATTACATTACTAAACTTACAATGGCTATCAATGAAGAATTACGTCAAGCAGGAAGTAATGTATCTATTTCAGCTCTTTGTCCGGGACCAGTAAATACTAACTTTAACAAAGTAGCCCATGGCGAATTTTCTATTAGAGAAGCTGACCCTGCATATGTTACTAAATATGCAATTGATAAGATGTTTGCTCGTAAGATGCTAATAGTTCCAACATTTAAAATGAAATTAACACTTTTTGCAAACAGATTTGCTCCATATAGGTTACAATTACTTATTGCTTATCATATTCAAGGAAAAAAATTAGGCAAATAATAAATAAACTCAAAAGTGACAAAAAGAAACTTAAAATTGGTAGTAATCAACTATCAATTTTTTTATGCTTGATATATGAAAAGAATTATTGAAGAAATTAAAGATTTAATTAAAGTAATATTATATGTTGGTATAGTAATAATGCTAATTATCTCAGTATTTTTCTTTATGCATTTCATCTCTTTATGATATACTAGTAATAGGTGATGTAAATGAAAAAATATATTATAATTAGTAGTATTATTGTAATAGTTTTAATCGGCGGATTTTTAACATGGCATTATTTGCGGGTCAAATATGCTAATGTTGAACTTGTTTTAAAAGAAGATTTAGATATTGAGTTTTTAAGTGATGCTAAAGTATCAGATTTCATTGAGAGTTTAAATGGTGAAATTATTGATGATAAAAAAATTGATACAACAAAAGTTGGGAACCAAGAAGTAGTGTTTAAATATATTAATGAAGATAATATAGAATTAGAATGTTCTTATAATATAAATGTAGTTGATGTAACACCACCTCTTGTATGGCTAAATGGTACTTATAATGTTAACGTTGGAAGCGAAGACACATTAGCTGATGATATTTTATGCGGAGATGATTTTGATTCTAATCCTACTTGTGAAATAATCGGAGACTATAACATGGACGAGGCAGGTTCTTATGATTTAGTTTTTAAAGCAACTGATTCTAGTGGTAATGTAACTGAAAAAGAATTTACATTAAATGTTCGCGTTCCATCAGGTAGTAGTGGACCTTCATCAAGTGGTACTAGAAGCAGGACTGAATTTGCTGATGTTATCGCTGAATACAAAACTGAAAATACCGAAATAGGCATTGATGTTTCTAAATGGCAAGGTGACATTGACTTTGATGCCTTAAAGTCTGCCGGTGTAGAATTTGTCATTATTCGAGTTGGAACTGCTGATGGTATTGATGGCGAATATCTTTTAGATAGTAAATTTAAACAAAATATCGAAGGTGCCAATAAAGCGGGAATTCCTGTAGGTATATATTTTTATTCTTATGCTAATTCAAAAGATAGAGCCATAGAGGATGCTAAGTGGATTTTAAAACAAATTGAAGGTTACCAAGTTGATTTGCCAATTGCTTTTGACTGGGAAAATTGGAGTTTCTATAATGAATTTAATCTAAGCTTCTTTGGGCTTACTGACATGGCCAATAGTTTTTTGAATGTTGTTGAAGATGCTGGATATGAAGGAATGCTTTATAGTAGTAAAACCTATTTAGAAAATATATGGCTTAATACAGATTATCCAGTATGGCTTGCTCATTATACTAGTAAAACCAACTATGCTGGAGCATTTTCTTATTGGCAACTATGTAATAATGGACGTGTTTCAGGCATCAATGGTGATGTTGACATAAATATTCGTTATTTAGCAACCGAGTAGCACTAAATTTAAGTTAAAACGCAACCAAGTTACAATTTGCAACCGTAATTTGACAAAAAACAACCTAAAGTTGGTAGTTAAAAAACTAATAATTTAATAAAATTTATGGCGAGGTGAGGAAAATGAAGTTTTGTGAAAAACTCCAAAAATTAAGAAAAGAGAAAGGATATTCTCAAGAGCAATTAGCGGATTTGCTAGATGTATCTCGTCAATCTGTATCTAAATGGGAATCTGGAACAACTTATCCAGAAATGGATAAATTATTAAGTTTATGTAAAATATTCGATGTTACATTAGATGACTTAACTAATGACGAAATAACAGATAAAACTATAAAAGAAAAAAGTAAAAATAATTTTAGTAGTTTTGTATATGCTATTTTAGATATGATTAATAAAAGCATTGAAATGTTTAAAAATATGAACAAAAAAGAAGTAATAAAATGTATTTCTGAGTTATTTATATTGGTAATCATTTTATTAATATTTAAATTTCCTTTTAATTATATTGATTCATTAGCAAAAGATATTTTTATTAATTTTTCAGATAATACATTTAATGCTTTAAATAGTATCTGGTTATTTCTATCTAATACAATTTATTTAATATTATTTATAACAATATTTATCTATGTTTATAAAATTAGATTCTTAGATAAATACAATTATGAAACTACTTTAAAAAATAAAGAAAAAGAAACAAGTGAAATGGCAGTAGACCCAGAAGAAAAAAATATAGAGTTGCCTTCTAAAACGAGAGAAAAACATTCATTTATATTATTTGATGTTTTAGGGTCAATATTTAATATATTTATAAAAATATGTTTATTGTTTATTATAGTTCCTTTAATTATTTGTTTTATATTTTTAGTAATATGCACAACTATTGCTTTGATAATTCAATTTTTAGGAATACACTATATTGGAGTATTCATTGCCTTAATCGGAGCAACATTGGCAGTTGGTATTATTATGGAATTATTTATTAGATTCCTTTTGAGTAGCACAGTTCCTTTTAAACGAATGTTTTCATTATTTCTAATTGGAATAATTACTTTTGGTGTTGGATCTGGCTTAACAACTTACGAAGTTTCAAAAATTAAATTCTATGACGAAATACCAGAAAATATCCAAAAGAGCAAAATAGAAAATACTTATGATATGAGTGAAAATTTATTCTTTAGAGCAGATTTATATACTGA
>ERZ1643251.4889-NODE-4889-length-11328-cov-6.259824_pt1 | contig 11328 bp, 8 predicted proteins | sample MGYA00579261_ERZ1643251 | MGnify/ENA primary metagenome ERZ1643251 (study PRJEB29033, sample SAMEA4952267) | chicken gut metagenome | biome: Broiler Chicken; feature: Gastrointestinal Tract; material: Caecum | place: Ireland | collected 2018 | study: Broiler... | reverse complement strand
GGCCCGGAGAGAACGCCACGAGCGGGAGCGGGCCGAACTGGAGGCCACAATTAACACACTGCGGCAGATCAGGCAGAACCCCAAAGCGACACCCGGCGAAAAGCTGGAGGCCATAAAGTTGTTGATGAAGCTGGAAGGTGGAGTATATGGCTAATATCACACCACGCCGGAACAAAAACGGCGACATCATCAGCTATCAAATCCGGGTGTTCCGTGGGCGCAACGCAGACGGCACAAGGCTGAAAGATTACATGATGACCTGGAGGCCCACGCCGGGCATGACAAAGCGGCAGATCGCCAAAGAGTTAGAGCGGCAGGCCACACTTTTTGAAGAAGCCTGCAAGCAGGGGCAAGTTTCCATTGAAAAGCCGACCTTTGAGAAGTACGCCGCTTATGTGGTGGAACTGAAAGAGCGCAACGGCCTAAAGGTGAAAACCGCTGTCCGCTACAAGGATATGCTGAAGCGGATCAACGCCGAAATCGGCCCTATCAAGCTGCAAGACCTCCGGCCCGACCATTTGAACCGCCTGTATGCAAAGCTGGCGGAGCCGGGGCAGAACAAGAAAACCGGCGGTGGATTATCTGCAAAAACCATTGTGGAACATCATAGGGTTATCAGCACCATACTGGCCCAGGCGGTGAAAGAGCAGTTGATCCCATTCAACACGGCGGAGCGGGCCACGCCGCCCAAACTGCAAAAGCATGAAATGGACGCTTTTGAAGTGGAGGAAGTACAGGCCATTCTAAAGGCACTGGAGACGGAGCCACTGAAATGGCAAGTCTGTGTACAGCTTTTGATTGCCACAGGTGCCCGCCGTGGCGAAATCATGGGCCTGCGCTGGGAACATGTAGACTGGACGGAAAACAAGCTGTTTCTCTGTGAGAACCGTGTTTACACGCCGGAGAGCGGTGCAATCAGCACCACGCTAAAGACCGGGGAAAACCGCTATGTTTCCGTCTCCCCCTCTGTGATGGCCCTTTTGAAGCGCTGGAGGGCGGAGCAGGCGGCTACATTCCTGAAGCTGGGTATCACACCCTCCGGCTATGTGCTGACGGCAGAGAACGGCGGGCCGATGCACCCGGACAGCCCCACAGACTGGCTTTATAAATTCTCTAAGCGCCACGGCTTGCCGCCTATTCATCCACACAAATTCCGGCACACACAGGCCAGCCTATTGATCGCCCAGGGCGTGGACATTCTCACCGTTTCAAAGCGGTTGGGCCACGCAAAAGTGAGTACCACGCTGGACATTTACAGCCATGCGCTTGCAAAGAGCGACGAAAAGGCAAGCGACACCCTGGACAATCTTCTTTACAGAAAGCAGGCATAGTGATACCGTAGAGGCAAGGAGGCGGGCTTTATGATTATCTTCTTTATTCTGGCGCTGCCAGTCATGATTATTCTGGCCTGCGCCGGAAAGTACAAGTAAACCTATCGTATAGAGCGGCCTGGGCGTGGATGCCTGGGCCGTTCTTTTATGCCCACAGCACAGCAAATCAGGGGCACAGTCCCGCTAAAGTCCCGCTTTTGCCCTCTCCACGCAAAAAGAAAGCCCAGTGACCGAGGCCGCAAAGCCTTGCAATCACTGGGTTTTTCTATGGTTGCGGGAGGAGGACTTGAACCTCCGACCTCCGGGTTATGAGCTGCTGTCGGTTTCTCCATCCGCTGCGCTTTAAGGATTTCCGGGCATTTTTAGGTCCTAAATGCCCCAAAACCCGAAGGTTGTTGCTCTCCGCTCCACGGCGCTTTTCAGCGATCTGGGTCAGAATTTGGGTCAAGTTTTAGGTCGGTCCGCGTTCACGAAGCAAAAAGAGTGTCCTCGCAAAACTAGGCCTTGTTTGAAAAATCGGAAGGTGTGATCTAAATCAACAGAATTGCAATGGCGGCAAGGTAAACGAAGGCCAAGAAGGGGAGTCCGACTTGTCGTATCCGGCAGCAATTCTGCAGAACCACTTGATTTTCAGGAAGAAATACTCAATCAAATGTCGTTTCTTGTACAGATACCAGTCTACTGGCCAGGGATTAGACACGTTGCTTTGGGGTGGAATCACGTAACTAACGCCATGCTCTGAGATATATTCCCGAATGGATTGGGTACCATAAGTTTGGACTGTCAGCACATTACTTCCGCAGAGTCCAACGTTTTCAATCAACACTATGGCATGAACATATCGTTATCAGTTTCGGCTGAGAGAAGGAGTTTCACTGGGATGTCCAGTCCATCTACAATGGTATGGATCTTTGTGTTCAGACATCCTCTGGTACGGCAAACTTCCTTATCCTCTGTTTTTCCCTCGCCATTTGCAAATTGGATATACATATTCTTCCAGGTGGCGTAGGCCTCCGGCAGTTCCTACCACTGGGGGCCGCTTCGGATAATCCAGAGCATCTCGTTCGGCATCGTCTGGGTTGTCTTTGCAGGGACAGCCCTGCCTCTCTGTTTCTTACGGTGGCAACAGCAGTCTAATCCGTTCCCATTATCCTTTTGTTAGTTTATAGCGTTTTATCTCTTTAGTTTCGCATATCTACCCCTTTTGTGCAACTTTTATTTTTCTCCCATTTCCTTTTTGTGTTCCTCCTGCTCTTTGGCTATTGTGATGTCAATCCATTGACCTGACCGGGAACACAAAGTCGAATTGGGACTTATTTTTTAAACAAGGCCTAGTACCAGGTATTGAATTAATTTATCATATGCTGGACTTCAAATATATTCAAATTAGCAAATAACCAAAAGTGAAACATAACCGAGTGGAATATACGTTGTTATAAGCGGCCTCCATAAATCTGCCAAGTATTAGTCCCAATTCGGCTTTGTGCCCTTGATTGGGTCAATGCCTTGACATTACAACCGTTACGGGGCATCAGGAACACGAAAGGGAATTGGAAGAAATATTATCGTCAGAAATTAATCGTCTCCAATGATTGGACACTATTTCTTTCTTTTAATATAGGAGAATAAATGATTCGAAATCGTCCACCCAGCAAATCTGCCTGACGTTTCACAAAAATATCCGCGGCAGAACGCCCCATCATTTCTGGGTCACAACTGATTGTTGTTAAGTTTAAACCGCTTTCATCTACCATATAGGAATCATCAAAACATAGAACGCTATAGTCCTTTGGAATTTGAAAATTGAGTTCCTGTAAACGGCGAACCACTCCGACAGACATATAATCATTACCAATGAATGCTGCGGTATATGGGCGCGATTGATTAACAAGCCAGTCTGCAAACTGTTTGCCGCTCTTTAAAGAGTTATCGCCATAAACGATATCTTGATCGGTAAAGGATAATCCATAATCCCGCATACCATCAAAAAAGCCGCGGCTCCGATCTAAAGCAGTTCCAGAACCCTTGACACCAGTGAGCATAGCAACATCTTTATGACCATGCTCCATTAAATATTTTGCTGCCATATACCCACCGCGATAGTTATCGATGCGTACTACATCCAAATCAAGAGAGGGAATGTAACGATTAACCAGTACAATGGGAATAGAGGTATTCTGGAGAAAACGAATCATTTCCTCAGACATTGAAACAGTAATCATAATAATGCCAGAGTATCCATTTTCCATCGCGTGCCGAAGAGCGCTAATTTCCTGGCCAGAATCTGAGTCGTAGTTGTAGAGCAGTATGGAATAGCCTAATGGATTCAGTCCCTCACAGATTCCTTTAATTACTTTAGAATAAAAGTGGTTAGAAATATCGCTAACTGCCAGCAATACAGCTCTTGCGATAAATCTCTTGCCCAACAATACATCGTCATAGTCTGAAATTCCAAGTTCTTGCATTGCATTTCGAATTTTTTGGAGTGTCTGTGGTTTGACTTTTGCACTATTTGTAAATGCCCGTGATACAGTAGCATATGAAACGCCAGCTTTTTCTGCAATTGTCTTTTGTAAAATATTCATCTAAGTCTCTTCTTTCTTAACAATTTACATCAAATCTCACTGATTTTGGTAGCCCAGTGAACTTTCGGAGATAATAATAGATTTTATGGATTGATTGAGAAAGAAAAATGAATGTATATTTGTCTTTATGATACTCAATTTATAAGAAAATGGCAATCAAAATTTCATGAAATTTCTGAAATTTATGAAATTCAGTGGTGCACTTTCAGCATTTATGATATGTTCAAAATGCATTACACTAAACGGTTTTGTCAAAAACGACAATTCTGGTTGACGTAACCCGTAAACACAAAAATAGGAGGAATAGAAAAATGCGGTGGAATCGAATGGTATCTCTCGGAATTAGCCTGTCCCTGTCCCTTACTCTGCTGTCCAGTTGCGGAGATGCAGGCAGCAGCTCCAGCGGATCCGGCAACGGCAACGACACATCTGGATTTCCTACCATGGAAATCAGCTTGGCTCACTCTGCGGCAACCAGCCATGCTCACAATACTGCCGCGCAGCGCTTTGCGGAAATTGTCTCTGAAAAAACCGATGGCCAAGTAACCGTCATCGTTTACCCGGCCAGTGAACTGGGCGACCAGCCCGCGCTGATTGAAAACTGCTATACCAACGGCGATGTGGATATGGTCATTGCCTCCCAGAGCAATATGGCGACTTATATGCCAAAACTGAACGCTCTGGCGGCTCCTTTCCTGTTCGACAGCTATGACCATGCCCATCAGGTCATGGACGACTATGTGCTGGGTTGGATTAATGAGGATGTTGGGGAGCAGATGAATATGCACGCCCTGGCTATGCTGGACTACGGTTTTCGGCATGTAACGACCAACAATATCGTAGTCAACAGCGCGGAAGACTTGGTAGGCGCCTCGATCCGCGTCCCCGGTTCTGCTGGTCTGCTGGCCACCTTCGATGCCTTGGGCTGCAATACGCAGACCATTGCCTACTCCGAGCTGTACCAATCCTTGAAGCAGGGAGTCGTTGACGGGGAAGAAAATCCTGTGGCTACTATTTTAGCCGACTCTTACTATGAGTGCCAAAATCAGTTGGCGTTGACGGGCCACTTTTTTGATGTACAAGCGCTGCTGATCAATCAAAATCTTTGGGACTCGATGAGTCCGGAGCTGCAGGAGGTTATCCAGGAGGCGGCACTGGAAGCGCAGGCGGTGACTCGTGAACTGATTGCCGGTGGTGAGGAAGCGGACATCGCGGAATTGGAGAGTTTGGGCATGAACGTAACTACACCGGATAAGCAATCTTTTATTGATAAGATGGGTCCCGCTTACGAGGAAATTGCCTCCCTTTGCGGACAGGAGGAATTGGATGCTCTGCTGGCCGCCGCGGAGGCTGCCGCATAAAAGCCATGACTGTGGGATAACGCAGAAAAAATTTGTTTGGCGCTGCAGCGCCAGTCTATGGGAAAAGGAGTGTGTATCCCCCTCATGATCATGTTTGTAATGTTTATTGCTGTGCTGGTGGCACTCTTTATTGGGGTTTCCACCGCATGCAGCATGGCACTTATCTCGATTGGGACCTATGTTTCCCTAGGGGAAGCCACCATGTCTAATATGATGACGCTTCCGCAGGGAATGTTCAATCAGGTCAGCGGCATCACGCTGATGTCCATCCCCTTCTTTTTACTGATGGGGAATTTTATGAACGCCGGCGGTATTTCGCAGGATCTGTTTGGGTTTGCACGGGCTTGTCTTGGGCACCGGTGGGGCGGCTTGGCAAACGCCGCGATTGTTTCCTGCATGGTAATGTCTGCAATGTCTGGCTCCGCCGCGGCGGTTGCCGCCGGAATCGGAATGATTGCAATTGCCGAAATGCGTAAGACGGGTTATGAACAGCCTTTCTCCTGCGCTACCATTGCAGCCTCAGGGTGTCTTGGCCCCGTTATTCCCCCCAGCATAACCATGATATTGTTTGCCAGCATGATTTCCGATCCAAGCATCGGCGTGTCGGTTAACGATCTGTTTATGGGCGGAGCCCTTCCCGGGGTACTGATTGGCTTGTTGTTTATCGTTTATGCCAGCTATCACTGCAAAAAGCATAACGTAGGCCGGGTGCCCTCCATTCCCATGTGGGAACGCATACATTATTTTCAAAAGGCAATTTAGGCCCTGCTGATTTCTGTAATCGTGCTGGGCGGTATGTTTGGCGGCCTGTTTACTGCCACGGAAGCTGCGGCGGTTGCCGCTTTGTACGCCGCACTGCTGGGGGTATTTAAGTATCGAAAAATCAAACTAAAAGACTTGCCGCATATCTTTTGGGCGACAGCCAAGTCCTCTGCGCAAATTATGTTTGTCATTTCCACTGCATCGTTCTTCCAGTACGTCCTGCTGCGCACTCGGATTCCTCAACAGGCGGTGAACGCCATTGTCAGCGTGTTTAGCAGTGTAGGACCGGTCATGATAATCATCATTATTATGCTCCTGATTATGGGCTGTTTTATGGAAGGCACCTCTATTCTAATGATCACGGTTCCGATCTTTGTGCCCCTGGCCCAAGCATATGACTACAGCATTATTCAGCTCGCAGTCGTGATGTGTATTACGCTGTCGGTAGGAGCAATTACACCGCCTGTCGGATTGAACCTCTATGTTTTGTCGAGTATTACAGGGGAAAAGCTGATACGAATTGCCAAGGATGCGGTGCCCTATGTAGCGATTATGTCAGTGGTAGCGATTTTGGCCGCTTTCTTTAGTCCGCTGTCCCTATTCCTGCCCGGTTTGGGTGCGTAAGGGAGGAAATATTCAATGAAACTTTGGAAAAAATTCGAGGAAATTGTGGGCGGTATCATGCGGGGGCTATCCGCCGCCTGCCTTGGAATTGTATTTGTCTTGTTTATTTTGAACGTTGTAACCCGGCTGCCCTTTATCCCCTATAATCCCACATGGGTGGATGAGACAATTCAGTTCTTTTTGGTGTGGACCATTTTTCTGGGGGCAGCTGAGTTAGTACGGATCCATGGCCATTTTGTGGTGGATATTTTAACCGACAAATTTCATGGTACTGGGATGGGTCGGATATTGGCCGTTCTTTCAAACTGTCTCATGCTGCTCACGTATGCGGTGATATTCTATTTCGGTGTGCGTCTGTGCCTGAATTCCAATGCGACAATGTACACTTTGCCGTTTATGAAACGCAGCTATTACTACAGCTGTATCCCAGTTTCCGCATTCTTCATGATGCTGTATGCGTTTCGGGATTTGCTCCTCAGTATTTGGGATATTGCTACCAAAGGAAAAGTAACCCAGCAGCTGGACATGGAAAAGGCAGCAAATCTTGAAGAGGATGACGATGCAAAGGCAATTTCAGAGGCAGCTGAACATCTGCGGGAGGATAAAAATAAGCAGAATGGATAACACCGAAATTTTGCAAAAGGGTTGTCTGAATCTGGGATAACCAGCTGGTTGACAAGAAAACAACGAAACGAGGAGTCTTATAGCTATGAAAATCGATGGAATTCGCAAAAAAATGGAACGTAACCAGCTCTGCTTTGGTACACACTGCTCTACCACCGAGCCTTGGTATTATGAGATGTGCGGCTTTTTAGGGTACGACTACGTCTGGATCGATAACGAACATGCGGGTATGACCATGCCGATGGTTCAAAACGCTATTGTGGCCACCAATGCTGGGGGCTGCGCTGCGTTTGTGCGGGTGCAAAACCACGACATTGCAAATGTAAAGCCGGTACTTGAGGTTGGGCCCGATGGAATTATATTCCCCATGGTCAACACACCGGAGGAAGCCGAAAAATGTGTCTCGGTGTGTACGTATCCCCCAAAAGGAATCCGTGGATTTGGCCCGTTGCGTGCGATTCAATACGGCAATATGCCCCTGGATACTTATTTAGAGCAAGTAGACCAAAGTATTTTAAAACTAATGCAGTGTGAGCATGTGGACGCAGTCAATCACTTGGACGAAATTCTGGAGGTACCCGGAGTCGATGGAATCATCTGCGGTCCGATGGATCTGTCCGCTTCCATTAACAAAATGGGGCAGCTAACTGATCCGGAAGTGTTGGAACTGATGCAGCGGATCATTGATACCTGCAAAAACCATAAAGTTCCATTTGGTGTCTCGATTGGCGTCAATTATGAGTTGATCCAGTTCTGGATTGAGCGCGGAGCAACCTTTGTCTCCATGGGAACGCCTGCTGACTATTTCTGGTGTATGAGCAAAGAAGTTGTATCCAAGGCAAGAGAATTTGAAGCGGCGAGGAAATTATGAGAGCATAATAATAAGCCAAACATTTAGTCAACATAAATTATAGCAGATATTTATGTTTATGATGGTGCCACCGAAAAAGTGAAACTATCAAGATAAAGGGAGACACATGGAAATCACTGTGTGGTCTACCTTTTTGTAAAGCCTCACGGTTCCTCCTTGTGTCCTTAACACTCTATTACAATTTGTTCCAGAAATAGAAAACTATTTTTTACAAGGGCATAATACCGAGTTAAAAGATTTTAGATTTTTCAGTGGATTGTAATATTCTCACTGGTAGCGTCAATTTTTGATATGAGAATATCGACTACTTTGCGCTTATCGTCAAAGCTAACGGACTCCCAATCATCAAGATAGGAAACGATTTTACTCACCCTTGGGTGGGGCAAGCAGAGCGTTTGGCTTGCCGCGAGCGGCAGCCGACGCAGTTTCCGGGCGGAAGCCCGGACCCACTTTGCGGCCAAGGGCCGAAAACAGAGAGAAAAAAGCAGCTCTGCCGGTTGCCAGGATTGCGATGCCGTTAACAAGGAGAAGCTGCCCTGGGCCAAGCGGGGAGAGGACAAACACAACTATAACCCCTGTTTGGCCGTGTGAGCCGCTGTTTGCCCCGATCATGGGAGGGGCAGTGTCCCTGCCCCTCCCGGCGGATACAAGCCGGATCGGGGCCGCTATTCTCCCTCTTTGGAGAGAAGACCTCCCCCCTCCTGGGCTCTTTACGGAGGACGAAAAGAAAAGCAGGATAAAGGCCGGGGTCGCCGTGGGCGCCTCCGGCCGGTCACATCTGCCCGCAGTGCGGGCAGTTACGGGGATTTTGGGTGTATCAAAAGTGGGGTCAAAATCCGGTCTGTACTATCACTTCTGGGGTCGCTATCCCCAAATCCCTACTGCCGAAACGAAAAAACAGGGGTCACACGAGTCTCCTCCGCTACGAGTGAATCCTTTTTCGGACTGGACACCCTCTCAAGAATTGCGTCGCATGAAACAAAGATAGAAGCTCTCCCCAGAGCGAAAAATGCGACGCTTAACAAAGAAAAGGACAGAAACCAAGAAATTTGAATTGTTTGATAACTCTGCGCCGTGCCCCTGGCTTTTTCTTTTTTCTGTGGTATGTTGTGTCGTTGCAAAGGAGGCGGCACACATGCGAAACACTCTGGAAGATCTGTACTTCGGGAAAATCACACCCAACGAGCAGGACATCACCCAAGGCTCCGTCCTGGCAGATGCCATGGACCGCGCGGAACCGTGCGAGGAGAAGCTCACTGCTCTGCTGGAGGGGGAAGCGAAAATCCTGCTGCTCCGACTTCTCAACGCAGAGAATGAGATCGGCAGCACCCTGGCCCTGGAGAATTTCATTCTGGGCTTCCGTTTAGGGATGCGTCTGGCCATTGAGGCTCTGGACGAGGACGACGGCAGTCTGACTGCCCTCCCGGAAGGACGGTGACAGAGGTGGCAAAACGCAGAGCCAACGGAGAGGGCAATCTCCGGAAGCGGAAGGACGGCCGGTGGGAGGGCCGGTACACCGCCGGCCACGACCCAGAAGCAGGGAAGGCCATCTACCGAAACGTCCTGGGAAGAACCCAGGCGGAGGCCAGAGACAAGCTGAAGAAGGCCATTGAGGAAGCCAAGCAGGTGGACCTGGTGAAATCAAAGCAGTACACCGTGGGAGAGTGGATGGATGTGTGGTTCGAGAACTACGCCAAGGTAAAGGTTCGGCCATCCTCCCACCAGACCTACCGAGGGTACATCGACAACCACATCAAGCCGAATATCGGGAAAATCCCCCTTGGAAAGTTATCTTCTCTGGATTTACAGAAATTCTATAGGAAGTTGCTGCACAGCGGACGAGTAGAACGAATCGAAAGCAAGGGTCAACCCAAAGGGTTAAGTGCCAAAACGGTGCGGAATCTCCACCAGATCATTGCCTCTGCCATGAAGCTGGCCAGGGAGCAGAAGCTAATTTTTACCGACCCCACGGACGGATGTGCCCTGCCCAAGGTGGAGCACAGAGAGATGAAAACCCTGCCGGTGGAGCAGCTGGCGTCCTTCCTACGGGAGGCGAAGGACGGCGGCGTATTCGAGCTCTACTACGTGGAGCTGGCCACTGGACTGCGGCGGGGAGAGCTCCTGGGCCTCAAGTGGGAGGACCTTGATTTGGAGAAAGGCGACCTCCGGGTAAAACGGCAGATTGCCCGCATCAATGGAGAGATGGTGGAGGCCCCCCTGAAAACAAAAAACGCCTACCGCACCCTGCCTCTGGCAAAGGATACGATAGACGTTCTGGAGCAGCAGAAAAAGAAAGTGGGCAATAGTCACTGGGTGTTCCCCAGCCCCACAGGCGGCCCCATGTCCCCGGACAGCGTGCTCCACATGCTCCACCGGGTTCTGAAACGGGCGGGATTACCTCGAGTCAGATTCCACGATCTGCGGCATACCTTCGCTACCCTGGCCCTCCAGAATGGGGTGGACGTGAAAACGGTGTCCGGCATGCTGGGTCACTACAGCGCCGGGTTCACCCTGGATACCTACGCCCACGTGACCACCTCGGCCCAGCGGCAGGCGGCGGAAGCCATGGAACACGTCCTCTCCGGCAGTTTATAGCCCTCTCCAGTCCGGAAAAATTCCCGTATGGGTCAGAATCTGGGTCAGATTCAGAAACTCAAAATAAACCTCGCGAAAAAGTTGCGGAAAACAAAAATAATCCGCTGGAATCAGGCGATTCCAGCGGATTTCTGGTTGCGGGAGGAGGACTTGAACCTCCGACCTCCGGGTTATGAGCTGTCGTCTGTTTGTCCGTCCGCTGCGTTTCGAGGCTTTCCGGGTATTTTTAGGCCCAAAACCCGAAGGTTGTGTGCTCTCTGCTCCAACCCTGTTTTTCCGGTTCTGGGTCAGATTTTGGGTCAATGAAAAAGAGTATTCATACAGCTGATTTTGTTTAGGAGTTCTTCGTAAAATCCCCCCGATTGGGTAAAATAAGAAGGATTTTATCCAAAGGAGAGCGAGAAATGGAACATCGGATTATGACCAGAGAGGCACTGGAGGCGTTTGCCCGGGCGCTGTTGGAGCAGGAGCGCAGCTCGGGTACCATTGAGAAGTATTTCCGGGACGTAAGGGCGTTTACTGTCTGGCTGGGCGGGGCGGAGGTGACCCGGGAGCGGGCAGCTGCCTGGCGGGAC
>ERZ1643251.4886-NODE-4886-length-11337-cov-4.044584_pt1 | contig 11337 bp, 4 predicted proteins | sample MGYA00579261_ERZ1643251 | MGnify/ENA primary metagenome ERZ1643251 (study PRJEB29033, sample SAMEA4952267) | chicken gut metagenome | biome: Broiler Chicken; feature: Gastrointestinal Tract; material: Caecum | place: Ireland | collected 2018 | study: Broiler... | reverse complement strand
AATTACTGCACAGGTAGAATTTTTCGGATGTCCAGCGGAGGAAGATGGTGCTGGCAAAGCACATATGGCACGAGAGGGACTTTTTCAACATTTGGATGCCATTTTTACATGGCATCCTGACAGTGCCAACCACGTGATGGGCACCAGTACCCTTGCTGTAATGGGGGTAGAATATTCCTTCACCGGAATTACCGCCCATGCCGCCGGTGCTCCCTACGCTGGCCGCAGTGCTTTGGATGCTGCGGAGCTGATGAATGTGGGTTGTAATTACCTAAGAGAGCACATGATTCCTGAGGCAAAGTTACATTATGCCTATCGAGATACAGGGGGAACTGCTCCCAATGTAGTACCTGCTCATGCTGCATTGCATTACTATATTCGTGCACCAAAGGTTTCCCAAATGTTGGAGTTGTTCCAACGGGTAAATAAAGTGGCACAAGGTGCTGCTTTGATGACCGAAACACAGGTAAAATGGAAGATTATTGATGCTTGTAGCGATTTTATTCCCAATCGCCCATTGAGCCAACTGCTTGCAGAATCTCTTGCCGAACTGGGTGCCCCTGCTTTTGATGAGCAAGACCAACAACTGGCAAAAAAATTCCAAGCTACCATTCCAGAGAGGCAACAACAAGAGAATCTTTCCAATTCCTGCCTTTCCAGTGGCTTGCGCTATGCTGACTATCAAGGTCTTGCACTGGACAACCATACACCTGCTTATATCCATCAGCCTCAGCATGCTGAAATGGGCAGCACCGATGTGGGAGATGCCAGCTATTGTGCACCTACTGCCCAGTGCTATCTGGCTTGTTGTGCACTGGGAACCGGCGGCCACACTTGGCAGTTTACCGCCCAATCCAACAGCAGTATTGGCAAAAAAGGAACTATACAGGCTGCAAAGGTTATGGCTTTGGCTGCGGCAAAAGCTGCCAGCAGTCCTGAACAATTAGCATTGGCAAAGCAGGAGTTTTTGCAGGATGTTCCCAATGGCTACACCTGTCCCCTGCCTGCCCCTGAACAAAAGGAGGGTGAACAATGAATACTATGGTAATTGGTATTGCCGGCGGAACCGGCAGCGGAAAAACCACCTTAACACGACGTTTAAAGGAGCGTTTTGGTCGGGATGTCAGTGTAATTTATCATGATAACTACTATAAACGTCATGATGAAATGCCCTATGAGGAGCGTTGTTTACTCAACTATGACCATCCCGATGCCATTGATAACAAACTATTTTTAGAACACCTTATTCAGCTAAAAAGCGGAAAATCCGTAGAATGTCCTGTATATGACTACACCATTCATAACCGTACAGACCAAACAACCGTTGTACATCCTGCCCCTGTCATTATCGTGGAGGGCATTTTGATTTTTGCAAGCCTTTCCTTGTGCGAGCAGATGGATATTAAAGTATTTGTAGATACAGATGCAGATGTTCGGATTTTGCGGCGGATTATTCGGGATGTAAACAAGCGTGGTCGTACATTGGAAAGTGTGGTCAATCAATATCTAACCACTGTAAAACCCATGCATGAACAATTTGTAGAACCCAGCAAACGCAGGGCGGATATTATTATCCCTGAGGGTGGCAAAAACCAAGTGGCTTTGGAAATGCTGGTACGTCGTGTTGCCAGTCATTTGGGTGAAGCCAGCGAAACCACCGATTTTTAAACCAATGACAAAATAATATAGAAAAACAGCGGACTGCACCAAAAGGTATAGTCCGCTGTTTTTCATTATCTCTCCTCTTTTTGAAATAAAAAGGCTTGTCTTTGCAAAAACTGTTCTACTGTTTTTTTGTTTAAGGAATAATACATACGATTTCCTTTTACAGTGCATTGCACCAGTCCACAATCTATCAACTTGTTCATATGGTGGTGAATGGTATTTCGGCTTAGTCCAAACCGGCTGGATAGGTCTTGTACATAGGCAGTATGGTTTCGCAGATAACAAAAAATATCAAACCGGGTAGAATCTCCTAAAAGACGGTAGATTTCGCACACTTGGTTTTGGGCAGAGGTTCTTCCATTGACCAATTCCATCAATTCCATGCGTAAAATTCCTCCATAAAAGTGCACTTGAGCAGAACCTACCCCAAAGGTCAAGTTGGTATCCGCACCAAACACAAAGGGTTGAATGGTATAAACTGTGTCAGGGTCAGGACGCATAAGAGAAAATTGGGCAAAAAAATCCGATTGACTCATGGTTTTGCAATGACTTGCAAAGGGTTCTATGGCTTTCTGCAATAAATTCTTGTGTGTTTCTAATATTTTTAAGGCAGATATCAAACATTCCATAGCTTCTTTGGCTACTTGTACATATTCTTTGGAAAGCTCTAAAAGTGCTACCTTTGTACTATCAGGGGTGGACAATCCCAATACCAAATCTGTAAATTCTCCCAGTTCCAAACGATGGGAAGCTGGGAGGTCATCCTCAAAAATGCTGGCAATGCCCCATGCAATTTCTTCTCTAGGCATAGCACAAATTTCTTTTACAAATTTCTTTGGATTTCCTTGGTATTTTTTCAACATTGGGTATAACACAAAAAAGGCTCTGGAGCTGGAACCAATGGTATTGTAAGGAAACCCTTCTAAATTTCCAAAGAGGGTTTCTACCTTATCCGTTTCAAATAGACAATTTTTATTCAACAGATTGGTCAATGCTTTCAGTTGTTCTAATACTTCTATAAAGGAAGTGGAGGGAATCATCTTTTGTTGTGCAATTCTTTGCTCCATTTCATTCCAACTTTTTCCAGCGGCACGGCGTCCAAAATATGCCATGGCCTCCAGTAGTAGGTCAAAATTATTTTCAAATTCCATAAATGTACTTTTGTGTCCTTTCTAAAAATTTTTGTACAAAATCTTTCTTATTTTCTTATTTTTTATCTCTAAACAGTAGGAAACGACAAAAATGTATTTATAATTTCATTCTTTACTTGACAAAAGTGTAACAGAGAGTTACTATTTTTGTCATAACATACCCATTGGACAAAACGAACGATGATTGTATTATAGCATAGAGGGGCGATAAGTCAATAAAGTTCCCAATGGGTATGAAAAGAAAGGAGAAATGGCATGAATACATTAAAACGGTGTTTAGCCACATTGGTTGCACTGGTAATGGCAGCATCTGCTTTTCCTGCCACTGCATTTGCAGAAACCAGTTCCGACCAAAGCAAACAGGTTTCTGCTCAAGAGGTAGAAGTAGAATCTAGGCTAAACCCAGAAACCGGAAAACAACAATCCGTAGAACAAAAAGTGTACGATGACAATGAACTGGTTACTGTCATTGTAGAGCTGGATGCTCCAGCAGTAATGGCACAATATCAGGTCAGCAGCTATGCTGCCATCAGCGAAGACAGTAGTGCTGGACAAGCTGTGTCTGAATTTTTGTCCTCTGAGGAAAGCCAACAAGCCTCTCAACAAATTCTGGATGGACAACAAAGCATTATTGACCAAATTTCTGCATTATCCAGCAATGCAGGTGTTGCTGTCGCCTCTGCGGAGGATGGCAATGGAGCTGGTGTAGTTGCCCGTTGGTCTAACTTGCTGAATGGTATGGCTGTACGTGTGCCCTATGGCATTCTAGGCCAAATTCAACAACTGGATGGGGTAAAGCGTGCTTATGTAGAGCATGTATACGACCGCCCCGACGAGCAAGCAGAGGTGGGCGATGCTCCTTGGTACTCTTACAGCTATGACAAGGTAGATGTAGAGAACGTATGGCAGGAAGGCTATACTGGTAAAGGCTTGTTAGTAGCTGTGTTGGATACTGGTCTTGACCTAAAATGGAGTTACAGCTATGATGAGGAAGGCAACCAAACCATGCAGGTTACCCGAACCCATGAGGCATTTCGCAACGATTCCTTCGTCAGCGGCAATCCCGCAGATGGAACCGATGATTGGGAATTGCGCTACACCTCGGAAAGTTTGGCTGCCTTCTTGGAAGATAATCAGTTAAACTCCACAACTGGCGCAGATGGCGGACAAATTGTTTATGACTACAATGGTCTATACAAAAACTTGAAGGTTCCCTATGCTTGTGACTATGCAGACGGAGATATCAATGTACTTCCTACCAATAGTGACCACGGCACTCATGTTGCTGGTACCATAGCTGGCTATGCAGAAGATAGCGAAGGTCAGGTTGCATTTTCTGGTATTGCCCCTGATGCCCAGCTTTTGATTATGAAGGTTTTCCCAGATGAGGATGGTGGTGCTGCCGAGTATTCCATCATCAACGCTCTGGAAGATACCTTGAAATTGGGTGCTGATGTCATCAACTTGAGCCTTGGCTCTGACAACGGCTTTGCTGATGATGATACTGTACAAAACGATTTGTATGAAACAGTAGAAAACGCTGGCATTGTTCTGATGACTTCTGCTGGTAACAGCAGCTATTCCTCTGCCAGCAATCACTATGGCAATAATCCCTTGAGTTCCAGTGTAGACACCGCTATGATGTCTTCCCCTGCCATTTATTCCAGCAATCTAAGTGTTGCTTCTTTGGAAAATGCTATCCAAGTACAGCCCTACCTCACTTGGAAAAACGCCGATGGCACTCAGAATGAAGTGAAGTATGCTGACCCATGGAGTGTTGGCATGAAAGCTACCTTTGCAGATGGAAAAGAATATCCTGTGTATTTGGTAGATGGTGTGGGAACCTACGACGATTACAACAAAGCGGGTTGGTACAACGAGTACAGCAATCCAAATGGTAAAACTGGCTTTGCACTGGTTATGCGTGGAGAAATTTCCTTTGAGGAAAAGGTTCAAAATGCACAGTACTTCTCCACTGTGGTACATGGAGAGCGTAAGGGTATTCTTGGCGTATTGGTATATGACAGCGATGCCAATTCTACCGAACTCATTAACATGAGTGTAGCAAATACCAGTTTGTCCTCTGCTTTTATCTCTGGTAAAGATGGCGCTGCCATGGAAGAGGTTCTCAAAAAGAATGGCAATGTAAACATTGTTGTACAACCAGAGGACAAAGCAAGTGCCAGCGAAACCGACGGACAGATGTCCAGCTTCTCCTCTTGGGGTGCGGGCCCTGCTTTGGAGTTAAAGCCCGAAATCACTGCTCCCGGCGGCAATATTTGGTCTAGTATTATAGACCAAATCAACACCTCTGATGAAGGCTACACCGGAAGCTATGGCATGATGAGTGGTACCTCTATGGCAGCTCCTCACATGAGTGGTATTGCTGCTTTGGTACGTCAGAGAGTGCAGGCAGACAGCACATTTGCTGGTCTTAGCTCTAAACAGGTTGGCGAGATTGTCAACCAGCTAATGGTAAGCACCGCTATTCCTCAAAAGGATACCAATGGTGTGTTCTATTCTCCCCGCCAGCAGGGTGCTGGTTTGGTAAATGCAGCCAATGCTGTTGATACTCCTGCATATTTAACTGTTGAAGGTCAACCTGTTGGTAAATTGGAGTTAAAAGATGACCCCAATCGTACCGGCTCCTATGATATCAAGTTTGATATCCATAATATCTCTGACCAAGATGTAACCTATGATGTAAATGTAACCTTGATGCGTCCTCAAACCGAAGATGTAGAAAGCCAATGGGGTACCCGTACCACCATGATGCATCAGGACGTAGTAATCAAAACTGTAAACCTAGGCACAATTACTTCCAAAGCCAATGAGACTACTACCTTTACTTCTAACGTATCTCTTACCGCAGAGGAAAAAGCTACATTGGATTCCTTGTTTACCAATGGTGTATATGTAGAAGGTTTTGTAAGTTTGACTGATACCTCAGCCAAAGCACCTACCTTGGGACTGCCTATGTTGGCATTTTATGGTGACTGGACTTCTGCTCCCATTTTTGATGCTGGCATTTGGACCGATGAGGCAACCGATGGAGAAAATGTTGCTAACAACGAATCTACATGGGGTGTAAGCCTTTTGGGCAGTGCCGTTATCAATGGCGGTACAGGTGAAATTTTGGGCTATTACAACTTAGGTCAAAATCCCTTTGACTCTAACGCAGTAATGAACCAGAATACATACCATTCCGAAAATATCACCATCTCCCCCAATGGAGACCAATATTTTGACCGAGTAGACGACTACATCTTGTATCAGCTTCGTGATGCAAAAGTGATTGTTGTTCGTGTAACAGATGCAGAAACTGGAGAGGTTTACTTCTCTGATTGGACTCCATACATTACCCGTACCCTTTTCAACAGCAGTGTGGGCGTGCCTGTTCCTATTAGTGCCTACTATTACGGCTTAATTCCCATCTGGGATGGCACCGATACCCAAGGCAATCCCCTTCCCAGCGGTACACAATGTAACTATGAGATTATCGCTTATGGCGAAGGCGAATATGGCGATAAGGTTTTAGACCCCGAGAGCGGAAACTACTACACCAACTTTGACGGCGTAGCTTCTGGCAGCGTTGTCCCCACCTTCAACGGACACGCTATGGATATGAATGGGGACGTTATCCAGTTCCCCATTACTGTGGATACTGAAGCACCTACACTGGAAAATCATACTGTAAGTGTATACGAAGAAAATGGTCGTGTTTACATGACCGGAACCGTAAAAGATGCAGATGGCTCTCTGGCTTCTTTGGAAATTGTTCCCTATGTTACCCGTACCTATAAAGAAGGCGTTGGTGACCCCAACTATGCGGAGGTTGGTGTTGACCGCAACAATCCCTTCTTGCTAGAGAACTTCTATGACCCAGCTAAAAAGACCTATACCTTCAAGGCTGATGTTACTGAGTATGTACATAACAACGAGGCATTCCCTGGCGAAAACGATACCTATAATTTCGTTTGGAATGGAAATGTACTGCTGTCCTGTGGCGACTATGGTGCCAACGACCGCAGCTATGCAATTACAGTAAATAGCTCTCAAGGTTTGGTTCTTTCCCAGACTTCTGCACTTCTGCACACTGGTAGCACATTTGAATTGAGTGTAATTGATAACACCAATCAGGAAGGTACCGTTGTTCGCACTTCCAGCAACCCTGAAGTAGCCACCGTTGATGAAATGGGAATGGTACAGGCAGTTGCTCCGGGACAAGCTGTTATCACTGTGTCCAAAGGCTCTGCTAGTGCTGTTTGTGTAGTAGCAGTTGAAAATACCAATACCGTTGTAGAAGATTTTGACCTGTCTTTGGAGCGTTTTGATGGACTGAAACCAGATGGTCAAATTTTGGTAAAGGTAGATAATCTGCAACCTGCTGATGTAAAACTGGAAGAAATTAGTTGGAAAGTATACGAAGATGAAGAATACGCCAACGACTACGGCATGGGTCTGGTAGATGTTCAGCAATACTCTAATGATGCTCTAAGCGGTGCCATTTATCTGTCTGTGGGCACTTCTGATGTATTGCTGCCTGCTGGCTCTGGCTATCTGGAAGTAACTCTAAACGGTGTTACCCGCACTATGGACTTTACTTGGACAGATTTGTACCAAACCAAAGACCAAGATGATTTGATTTCTGATGCTTATATGGGCGACCAAGTACTCTATGTAAAGCAAGGTGAAACCGCTGAGCTGGTTGCTAAATATCGTAACACTTCCTTGCATCAAACAAGCGATGTAGTAAGCGAACTTGTTGGATTACAACTGGATGGCCCCAGCTTCTTCCATGTTGGTGGTCAATATGAATGCACTCTAGTTAATGAGGCTGGTTACGACCTGCCCGACACAGTAAGTCTGTGGACTCGCTATTCTGATGGTTCCGAAGTAGAAATTGTAAACTATGATTTCTACAAGCCCTATACCTATGACCCTACTACCGGAAAAATCACTCTGAATTTTGCTCCTACTGGGGCAACCAATGTACTGGTTATTCGTGCAGAAGGCAAGGAAAATCCTGATGCACAGGCTGGCACCCTGTCTGGTCAAGAGTATACCCGTCCAGATGGAACCTATGGTCCCTTTAACTGGACCCTGAATTCCGGCGAAGGCCAACTTGCTGAGGGAACCAAAGAGCAATGGGGCGAAACTGTACCAACTGCTTTGTACACTCCCTCCCAGCCCGGTGTAAGCACCATTACCGCTTCCACTAAGGATGGTCAATACTCTCTCCAGTTTACTGTAGTTTGTGAGGGAATTTTACCCGAAAGCATCAATCTGGATAATCATGAGCTGAATCTACAAACAGGAGAAACTGCTACCCTTGCTCCTACCCTCAATCCTCAACCTACTTTACCTGAGGACGGAAAAATCTCCTACACTAGCTTCAATCCTGATGTGGCTACAGTAGACGAAAATGGCATTGTTACAGCTGTAAAAGAAGGCTATGCCTACATTAAATTGTCCAGTGCTACCAATAACAAAATTTCCAGTTACGCAATTGTTCATGTATCTACTGCAATGCACACTGTGCAATTTGTAAACTTTGACGGCACCATCCTCAAATCTGTAGAAGTACCTCACGGCAGCAATGCAATTGCACCGGATGCACCTCAACGGGAAGGCTACACCTTCATTGGATGGGATAAGGAATACAACAATATTACCGAAAATTTGGTTATCACTGCTCAATACCAAATTAACAAGTATACTGTTAGCTTTGTGGCAGATGGACAGGTAATTGCTACCATAGAAAAAGAGTATGGACAAACCTTGACACAAGCAGACTATCCCACAGTGCCCGAAAAGGCTGGCTATGTTGGCTCTTGGAAACAAGTAGTTGACCCCATCACTGGCAACATTAGCATTGAGGCAGTTTACACTGCAATTTCTGATGGTTCTGGCAATAATACCGGAAACGGCGGAAACACTGGAAATGGTGGAAATACCGGAAATACTGGAAACAATGGCAATAACAGCAATTCCAACAATGGAAGTTCCTCTACTGGAAACACCACCACAAACAACAACAGCAACACAACAACAAATAGTTCTACTCCTACAACTGGAGACCAGTCTGTTGGCGTATTTGTAATGTTGATGTTCATTTCTGCTGGTGTTTGCTTGGCAATCCTAGTATTTCGCCGCAAAAAAGAGCAATAATCTAAATCATTGATATAACTCAATATCAACAACTAAAAAATAAGGGACTGTGCTATACAGCCCCTTATTTTTTATTGAAGTGCAATTAAATATGCTCTTTGCTAATCAGCACATATTGTATTCTATGCCGTTGTACTTCTTTGACTTGAATTTCTATTCCATACCCGCTACATTTTGGAGTTTGGCCATCTTGTGGCACATAGCCCAACAAATGGTAGATAAAACCATTCAATGTTTCATATTCATCTTGTGGCAACTTTACATCCAAAGCCCTTGCTATTACTGAAAGGCTGGTCATTCCTCCTACGCGCCATAGATTATCCCCTATTTTTCGCAGAGGTTCATCATCACTGTGTTCACCCTCATAATCCAAATTTCCTACCAACGCTTCCAACAGGTCATGGAGGGTAACCATGCCATACAATCCACCATGTTCATCTACTAACAATGCTAAACCTTGATGTTGCTTTTGCAGTGCTGCAAAAACCTTGTCTGCTTTCATACTCTTTAGCAAAAATATTGGCTTTACCATAGTTTCATATAAAACCCTTTGCTTATTTTTGCGATTCGTCAGGCGAAAATATTTTTTTGCACTTAAAATTCCCACAACGTTATCTTTTTCCTTGTTGTATACAGGATAGTAGGTATAACGACTGTTGCAGATAAGGTGCTCCCATTGTTCAAATTCTTGCACATCCAACATACACAAATCGGTGCGGTGGGTACAGAGTTGGTCTGCTGTTATGTCATCAAATTCAAAGATGTTTTCAATAATTTCCGTTTCGTGAGGTTTTATTTTTCCTTGTAGCCTTCCTTGTGCTACCATCATACGAATTTCTTCCTCAGAAACTTCCTCGTCCTCCTGTTCGGGGTCAATGCCCATCAAACGCAAAACCAGATTCGTAGAAACTGTCAACAAAAATACCAAAGGAGCAAAACATTTTGACACCAAATACAGTACACCAGAAATCCCCAAAGCCAAGGATTCTGCTTTTTTCATTGCCACTCGTTTTGGCACCAATTCTCCAAAAATCAGGTTAAAATATGCCAAAATCACTGTAATTACCAATAAGGATACTGGTCGTAGCACACTTTCCGAAACGGGCACTCCTGCTTGAAGCAAGTAGGTTGTCAATGGCCCTGCAAAATTTTCTGCTGCAAAGGCACTACTTAACAATCCAGCCAAGGTAATTGCCACCTGTATCGTTGCCAAAAATTTTGCTGGTTGTTTTGTGAGGGAAAGTAGCCGCTTTGCGGGCTTGCTGCCCTGTTGCTCCAACATTTTCAGTCGTGCCTCGCTGGTAGAGATTACCGCAATTTCTGCACTGGCAAATACTGCATTTAGGGCGGTAAGCACAAGTAATAATCCGATAGAACTTAACATTATTTCCTCCTGCGGGGGAAAATCCCCTTTTTCTTATTCTGATACAAATAGATGAAAAAAACACAAAAGGACACCGCCCGTATGGATTTTCCAAAACGGACTGTGTCCTAAATTTCTATTCTATCTTTTGTACAGAACGCCTTTCACACGCAGTTTCTTCGTCTGAATCCATATCCATCTGTGTGTTCCCGTTCTTCCTTTCTACTATAAAATTACCATTTTATCCAAATATTCACAATGGTATCTGGCACAATGCTACCAAATGTAAAGCCATTTTACAAGAGAATAGGAAAAGTTTTCACACAAAGTTTACTTTTCCAACACTGCCCCTGTGTTAGCACTGGTAACAAGTTTTGCATAGCGTGCAAGCCATCCAGACACTGGCTTTGGAGCAGGAGCCACAAAGTTTTTCCTTCTCTCCTCCAATTCCTCATTGGATACTTCCAAATGAATGGAATAGGCAGGAATATTGATGGTAATAGAATCGCCTTCTTGAATGAGGGCAATCTCTCCCCCTGCTGCCGCCTCTGGGCTTACATGGCCAATGGATGCACCACGGGATGCACCAGAAAAACGCCCGTCTGTAATCAAGGCTACTGTCTTATCCAGTTTCATTCCTGCCAAAGCACTGGTAGGGTTGAGCATTTCCCGCATACCAGGCCCTCCCTTAGGCCCTTCATAGCGAATGACAACCACATCTCCATGGTGAATTTTTCCGTTATAAATTGCCTCAATGGCTTCTTCTTCACTATCGAAACAGCGAGCAGGCCCAGTGTGGCACAACATTTCCTCAGCCACAGCACTGCGCTTTACTACACAGCCATTCTTTGCAATATTTCCAAATAATACCGCCAATCCACCAGTAGCAGAATAAGGATTTTCCAAAGGACGAATGGCATTGTGATTTTTATTGCAAACACCCTGTAGATTTTCTGCCACTGTCTTGCCTGTAACAGTGGGCAAAGA
>ERZ1643251.4883-NODE-4883-length-11337-cov-5.803492_pt1 | contig 11337 bp, 13 predicted proteins | sample MGYA00579261_ERZ1643251 | MGnify/ENA primary metagenome ERZ1643251 (study PRJEB29033, sample SAMEA4952267) | chicken gut metagenome | biome: Broiler Chicken; feature: Gastrointestinal Tract; material: Caecum | place: Ireland | collected 2018 | study: Broiler... | reverse complement strand
GTTAAGACATCGCCCTTTCACGGCGGTAACACGGGTTCGATTCCCGTTGGAGTCATTCACCAAATGAGATGAAAGAAAGTATATTTACGGCGCAGTAGCCAAGTGGTAAGGCATAGGTCTGCAACACCTCGATTCACCGGTTCAAATCCGGTCTGCGCCTCTTAAAAACCCTGATTTTTCAGGGTTTTTGTTTTATAAGGCAAAAGGATGCATGTTATTTTAGAGGTTTCGCTCAGCGTGATTCTTATTGTTAAAATGAAGGAGACAGAGGGATGACATTGCAGCAATTAAAGTATATTATTGTCATTGCAGAATGTGGTTCCATAACTTGTGCAGCTCAAAAGCTGCTTGTAACACAGCCGAGCTTGTCCAAAGCGGTGTCAGAGCTGGAAAGGGAAATGAATATTACCATATTTCATCGTAATAACAGAGGGGTATATCTGTCGGAGGATGGATTAAAATTTCTTTCTTATGCAAGGCAGGTCATTGAGCAGTCGGAATTACTTGAGCAGCAATATAAAAAAAAGGAAACGATACGCAGAGTCTTTTCTATATCTGCGCAGCATTATGCCTTTGTGGTGAATGCCTTTGTAGCTCTTGTAAAGGATTATGGCGAGAATAAATATGAATTTACTTTAAGGGAATGTAGAACCCATGATATTATTGAGGATGTGAGGACGTCCAGAAGTGAACTGGGGGTTCTGTTTTTAAGCAATTTTAATCGTGAGGTTATATTGCACATTTTGCAGAACGCGGCGTTGAAATTTATTTCGCTTTTCTGTGCAAGACCCCATATATTTGTCAGCCGTGAAAATCCCCTTGCGAAAAGAGAGAGCGTAACCCTTGATGATCTGAAGGAATTCCCCAGACTTACCTACGAACAGGGCATAAATAATTCCTTCTATTATTCTGAGGAGCTGCATAGTACTGAGGACAGTCCGAAAAGTATTATTGTCGCTGATCGTGCAACGCTGTTTAACCTTTTAATCGGTCTCAACGGATATACCATTTCTACGGGGATTTTAAGCAGTGATCTGAACGGAACAAATATTGTTTCAATACCTCTTGAAAGCAATGAAACTATGGAGATTGGATACATAGTCCCGATAGACAGGCAGCTTAGCTCTATTAGTGAGAAATATCTTACTTATTTACGTAATTTTTTGATATAGAATTTATCTATAAAGCTCCATTGAAAATATATATTATCATATAACGGCCCTTTTATGCTATACTCACAAAATAGAGCATGAACGGGCCCTTATGCTGTATAATTTCAATGTTAGGAGATATGGTCATGCGTACTTCAATTATTGGTTATCCGAGAGTTGGCTCATTACGGGAGCTTAAATTTGCCACTGAGAAATATTTCAGGAAAGAGATTTCAGAGGGAGAGCTTCAGCACACGGCAAAAGAGATCCGAAAACAGCAATGGCGGAAGCAGAAAGATTCCGGACTGGATTTTATTCCCTCCGGGGACTTTTCGTTTTATGATACTGTGTTGGACACGGCGGTATTATTTAATATAATTCCTAAACGTTATCTTTCTTTGAACTTATCTCAGCTGGATACTTATTTTGCCATGGCAAGAGGCTACCAGGGAAAAGAGGGTGATGTGAAGGCTCTCGGCATGAGAAAATGGTTTAATACAAATTATCACTATATGGTTCCTGAAATCGGGGATGAAATTGAAATCAGGCTGGCCGGTACGAAGCCTTTTGATGAATTTGAGGAAGCAAAGTCTCTTCACATAAAAACAAAGCCGGTTGTGATCGGAGCGTTTACGCTGCTGAAGATGTCCAGGTATATAGGGAGCAGAGCGATTGAAGATTGTACAGATGCTCTAATCAGATCCTATTCTCAGCTCCTGTCAAAATTCAACGCACTTGGCGCTGAGTGGATTCAATTTGACGAGCCGTATCTGGTACATGATTTAAGCGAAGAGGACAAATCGCTTTTTGAAAATCTGTATCATGGGATTTTACCTTCAAAAAAGGATGTGAAGATTCTTCTTCAAACGTATTTTGGGGATGTCCGTGATTGCTACGACAATATCTGCTCTCTTGACTTTGATGGGATTGGGCTCGATTTTGTGGAAGGGAAGAAAACTCTTGAAATAATTTGTAAAAATGGATTTCCAAACGGTAAGCTTTTATTTGCAGGTGTGGTAAACGGCAAAAATATTTGGAAGAACTATTATGAGAAAAGCCTTCAAATACTTACCGAGCTGAAAAGAGCAGGCGCTGATACGGTGGTGGGAACCTCCTGTTCTTTACTTCATGTCCCTTACACGCTGAGGAATGAAACAAAGCTTCCGACAAAATATACAGAATACTTTGCCTTCGCGGAGGAGAAGCTTGAGGAGCTTGCGGAACTGAAAGATTTGTCGGAAAATGATCATTATTCCGATACCTTTATTTTTCAGAAAAATTTTGCTCTTTTTAAAAACAGACCGGACTCTTGTGATCCTGCAGTAAGGCAAAGGGTGGCGAGTATCGGAAGAAATGATTTCACAAGGCTTCCGGAATTTACCGCCCGCGAAAAGCTCCAGAAAAAGGAATTTGGCCTGCCGCTCTTTCCTACAACCACAATTGGTTCCTTTCCTCAGACTGCGGAGGTAAAGGCAAACCGCACCGCTTTTAAAAGGGGGAATATTACCGAGGAGCAATACATTGAATTCAACCATAGAAAAATTGCAGAATGCGTAGAACTGCAGGAAAAAATTGGATTAGACGTTTTGGTGCACGGTGAATTTGAGAGAAATGATATGGTGGAATATTTTGGGGAACAGCTTAATGGATTTTTGTTCACTGAAAAAGCGTGGGTGCAGTCCTACGGTACACGTTGTGTAAAGCCTCCGGTTATTTGGGGGGATATTTCAAGAGGAAAGCCTATGACAGTACCCTGGTCCGTTTACGCACAAAGTTTGACTCATAAGCTCATAAAAGGTATGCTGACAGGCCCTGTAACGATATTGAACTGGTCCTTTCCAAGAGAAGACATACCCGTGAAGGAGAGCGTTTTACAGATTGCATTGTCCATCCGGGATGAAGCGCTTGATCTGGAAAAGAACGGAATCAAAATGATTCAGGTTGATGAGGCGGCTTTGCGTGAAAAACTTCCTCTTAGGAAAAGTGACTGGTATACCGAATATCTGGACTGGGCAATTCCGGCCTTTCGTCTTGTTCACAGCGGTCTTAAGGCCGAAACGCAGCTTCATACGCATATGTGCTATAGTGAGTTTACGGATATTATCAAAAGCATTGATGAAATGGATGCCGACGTAATTACTTTTGAGGCTTCCCGTTCGGATTTGATGATATTAGATTCCTTAAAGAATAATCATTTTAAGACTGAGGTGGGACCGGGAGTTTACGATATTCACTCTCCAAGAGTTCCTGCTGTGGAAGAAATAAAAAAGGCTTTGGATAAGATGCTAAGGAAGATCAGCGCTGAAAAGTTGTGGGTAAATCCTGATTGCGGACTGAAGACAAGAGGAGTTTCCGAGACGGTGGCTAGCCTTAGAAATCTCGTGGAGGCTGCAAAAATATTGCGGAATGAAAATAGTTGACAGCTCTGCCCTTTCCACAATTTCTGTATTGCATCGGCCAATATTTCCCGTTAAGAAAATATTTTGAAATTTTTTTGATTATTAAATCGGAATTTTTTAGGCTTTCCGGTTAGAATCAGGGTACGAAAGGAGTGTAAGACGTATGAAATACCTTACCTTGGCCGTACCCTGTTATAATTCAGAGGCTTATATGAGACGCTGCATTGATTCTCTGCTGGCAGGAGGGGAGGATGTGGAGATTATTATTGTAAATGACGGTTCCTCCGATGCCACCGGGGAAATTGCGGCAGAATATGAAAAAAAATTTCCTGGTATTGTAAAGGCGGTTCAAAAAGAAAATGGAGGACACGGGTCAGGAGTAAATGTGGGAATACAAATGGCCCGGGGGATGTATTTTAAGGTGGTGGATTCCGATGACTGGCTGGAGGAGCAGGCGTATCGGAAATTGCTTGAGGAAATTAAGAAGAAGCAAAATGAAATGACGGATTTGTTTGTGTGTAATTATGTGTATAATCATCTGGAGGAAGGAAGCAGGCGCACCATGGCCTACAGAAACATTTTTCCGAAGGAAACAATTTGCGGATGGAACGAGATGGGACATTTCCGCCCCTCTCAATATCTGATCATGCACGCATTGGTTTATCGCACGGAAATTCTCAGACAGTCAGGACTGGCGCTGCCAGAACACACTTTTTACGTGGATAATATTTTTGCATACCAGCCCCTGCCATTGGTAAAGCGTATTCTTTATCTGGATATAGATCTGTACCAATACTATATTGGGCGAGAGGATCAGTCAGTGAATGAGAAGGTTTTGATAAGCCGCATTGACCAGCAGATCAGAGTAACCAAAATTGTGGCGGGAAGCGTTGATCTAAATAGGGTAAAACAGATTTATCCGAAGCTGGCGGACTATATGTGCAGAAATATTTCCATCATGATGGCCATATCCTCCATTCATTTGCTTTTGATGCAAAGCAGGGACGCGGAGGAAAAGAGAAAAAAGCTGTGGCAGGATATGAAGAGAGAGAATCCAGGGCTTTATTACCGTTTGAAATACACCACTTTAAGCGGGTGGACTTACCTTCCGGGAAAGCTGGGAGGAATGCTGACCGTAGGCGGATACCGAATTGCCAGAAAAATATACGGTTTTCAGTGAAAGCAGGAGAAAATCGAATTGATCAGGCATGGAGGGGAAATATGGCGAAAATATATATTGCATTTGTGGATACACCAGGGCTTTTTGCCGATTTGATCCGCTTTTTTCAGAAACAAAAATATGTGCATGTGGTACTGTCCATGGACCGGGGGATGGAAGAAGCGTACAGCTTTGGGAGAAGAAATCCCTTTATTCCTGTAATTGCCGGATTTGAGCAGGAGAACAAGGAGTTGATTGCCTGTGCCTTTCCCACGGCAGAGTACAGGATTTGCGAGATGGAATGCAGCGAAGAGCAGAGAAAAAATATATTGGAGGAACTGCACAGGGATTACCGCAGGCGCTTTCAGCTGCACTATGCGGTTATTGGACTGCCATTTGTGGTTCTGGGCAGAAAGTTTTACATAAAAAATCAATATACCTGCTCATCTTATGTGGCCAGAGTGCTGGAGAAAAATGGGCTGCCCATTGCGCAAAAGCATTTTTCACTGGTCACGCCCAAGGATGTTTACCAATATGCGGACAGAAATCTGAAGGTGGTTTTTGAGGGGAGGCTATCGGAGCTCATTGGTCTGAGAAGGCAAGGCAGAAGGATGGGAAGGGCTACGGCATATGAGTAAAAAGAAAATAAAAAAGCTTACTGTCCAGATCGTGATTTTTATTGCAGTAATGCTTCTCACTTTTTATATTCTGTTCCAAGGGCAGGATTTGGAGCAAATAGCGGAGGCTGCCGGAGAAATGGCTCCCTTATATGTCCTGATGGCAATATTTTTAGGATTATTTTTTGTTGCTGCGGAGGGAGGAATGATTTGGTATCTACTTCGGGGAATGGGAAGCGGTACCGGGCTGCTCCGCTGTATTGGTTATTCCTATGTGGGTTTCTTTTTTTCGGGTATCACTCCATCCGCCACAGGGGGACAGCCCATGCAGCTCTATTACATGAAAAGGGATGGAAATTCTTTGTCAGGCAGTTCTGTGGTTCTTCTTACAGCTGCGATTGTGTATAAATTTGTGCTGGTAGTGTGGGGAAGCCTGCTTCTGGTATTTTGGAATGAGCCCTTGAGAAGCCGGCTGCAAGGATATTATGCGCTGTTTCTCATCGGATTTTCTCTGAATGTGCTTCTGGTACTACTGCTGCTGCTTGTTATGTTTCTGCCGGAAGCTATCAGAAAGGTTCTGAGAGGGGGAGCGGCGTTTCTGGAAAAATGGGGCATCAGAAAAAGAGATCCCGGCACAGAAGAGAAAATAGAAGGCTTTATCAACGGCTACAGAGGAGCGGTGTCCTATCTGTGCAGCCATAGGAGAGCAGTGTGCGCGATCATATTGGGAACCTTTCTGCAGAGGTTTAGCGCATTTGCGCTGACGTACGTGGTATACAGGGGATTGGGACTTTCGGAAACACCTATGTGGGACATTATTCTGCTGCAGGCGTCGGTTTATATTGCAGTAGATATGCTGCCCATACCCGGTGCCCAGGGAATTACGGAAGCCATGTACAGCGCTGTTTTTTTAGAAATATTTTCAAAACAATATCTGATGTCCTCACTGTGTATTTCCAGAGGAATCAGTTTTTATCTGGTTATGGCCATAAGCTTGCTTGTTACGCTTCTGTTTTGGCACTGTGATGTACGGAGGAAGAGAATGGAGGAGGCGTAAGAGAGCTGAATATTTTCCCAATGGAGCCGCAGATCAGCAAATCGGCAAAGCGATCCTTTGGGGTGGCGGATTTGTTGATCACAATGAGTTTATCTCCCTGAAAATAGTCAATTAACCCTGCGGCAGGATATACGGCAAGTGAAGTTCCGCCTATGATCAGTACTTGAGCACTGCGGATATAATGAATGGCATCGGTCAAAGTATTTTCATCCAGGCTCTCTTCATAAAGCACCACGTCAGGCTTTATAGGTCCTCCGCATTTTTCACATTTTGGGATACCGACGCTGCCTAAGATATAATCCAGGCCGTAAAAGGTTTGGCAGCGCTCACAGTAATTGCGCAACACCGAGCCGTGGAGCTCCAATACGGTTTTACTTCCGGCGGCCTGATGAAGTCCATCGATATTCTGTGTGATCACGGCACGCACCTTACCCTGCTGTTCAAGAAGGGCAAGCATTTTGTGAGCCTCATTGGGCTGTGCGTTGGGAAACAGCATTTTACAGCGGTAAAAACGATAAAACTCTTCGGGGTCCGACCGATAAAAGCTGTGACTTAAAATGATTTCAGGAGGATAATCATATTGCTGATGATACAGCCCGTCTACGCTGCGGAAATCCGGTATGCCGCTTTCTGTGGATACACCTGCTCCGCCAAAAAATACAATATTGTCATATTTTTCTATGATATAATTCAGTGCTGCAGCAGATTCCTGAAAATCCTTCATTTATCTCGCCTCCTCGTCTATAAACTGCGGTGTGCTTTAGCCTCCGCGCTTTATCGAATATACCAGATGGGGCATATCTATACCATAATAATGCTTTACTAATTTACCTGTCAGAGACATGCCATTTCGCACCGCCACATTTTGAGAGGGAACATTGTTGTCCCGGATAATTGAAAATACTTCCTCTGCCCTTAAGACCTCGAAGGCGTATTTTTTGCATCCTTGTGCAGCCTCCAACGCATATCCCATGTGCCAATATGCTTTCTGAAAAAGATAACCGATTTCGAGAACCTGCCTGTCATTATAAGCCTGCAGGGTAAGTCCGCACTGACCAATCATTTTCCCGGAGTTTTTCAGGATTACAGCCCACAGTCCAAAGCCATATTCCTGGTATCTTTGGACCTGCTTGTCCAGCCATTGCTGAACCTCGTTATGATCGAAGGCGTGCTCGTAGGCGTACATCACCTCTTCGTCCTGCAAAATTCTGCACAGATCGGTATAATCCGCCTGCGTCATTTCCCGAAGATATAAACGGCTGGTTTCCAGTATCATATGGAACGTCTCCTTTTCTTTAATTTTAACTTGATTTTGTTTTCTGCGCAAGCCTGCATGTGTACATAATATTTCGGAGAAATACGTTTGCTGTAAAAGAGATGATTCCAGAACAATTTAAGCAAAATATAAGAAATAATTAAGAAAAGCAAATCCATGCTCCTATTGTGGCATATGTATGAGGTGTGATAATATAAAGCAGAGACACTTGCACACTGATGAGAAGCTGAGTCATGGGAAGAAGAAAAGACCATTTGATACCTTTGAATAAAAGTAGAAAAGTGATATATTTGGAAAAGCGCGGCAGGGAGAGAAGAAGTATGTCGGCAGGAGTAATTTTTTTTGGAGCGCTGGGCTTGTTGTGTCTGTTTTATTGTCTGGCCATCGGTTTGTTTATAAATTACGGCACAAAATTTTTTTTGATATGGGGGGCCCTTGCAGCACTTTTCGGAGCAGTGGCATTTTTACTGACGAAAAGAAATGTACTTGATAAAATTCCCCTATGGATGAGAATTATGGTTTTGATCCTCGTTGTGGCAGGGGGCCTGATGTTCCTGTTTGTGGAGGGAATGATTTTTTCACAATTTTACAGCCAAGCCGCAGCAGGGGCAGATTTCCTGATTGTGCTGGGAGCTCAGTGGAAAGAGGAGGGACCCAGCTATATCCTGCAGAAGCGGCTGGATAAGGCTCTGGAGTATTTGGAGGAAAATCCTGAGACCAGAGTAATTGTTTCGGGAGGACAGGGCAGCAATGAACCTATCAGTGAGGCGGAGGGAATGTATAGCTATCTGGCGGAGGCAGGAATAGATCCGGAGAGGATTCTGTTGGAGGCAGCTTCTTCCAATACTTATGAAAATCTCACGTTCAGCGGAGAGCTTTTGGATAAGTCGACGGATAGAGTTGTAATTGTCACCAGCAATTTCCATGTGTTCCGGGCGGTGAAGATTGCACGGAAGCAGGGATATGAAAAGGCGGAGGGCTTGGCGGCGGATTCTTATGGGTGGACGGTTCCAAATAATCTGCTGAGAGAATTTTTCGGAGTGGTGAAGGATTGTTGTGTGGGCAATTTGTAGAGTGAAAGAAAGTAAGATAGGACAGTGGAAGGATAAAGACAGAAGGCGGAATGGAGGACGGAATATGGATATTAATGTGGGAGATATATTAAAGCTGAAAAAGCAGCACCCATGCGGAAGCCGCGAATGGGAGGTGCTTCGCGTGGGCGCTGATTTTCGTCTGAAATGTCTGGGCTGCGGGCATCAGATTATGATTGCCAGAAGACTGCTTGAAAAAAATATTAAGGAGATTAGGGAAGGAAAGTGATTTTCCATATAATTTTCTAAAAAAGCTTGAAAACACGAAGCTTTTATGGTATCATACCAATTTGTGATATATTAATTTCCTTGCTCGTACCGGAAGTGCGGGCCAGAGACCAAAAGGAGGAAACAAGCATGAACAAGTATGAATTAGCCGTTGTTGTCAGCGCTAAGATCGAAGACGACGAGAGAGCTGCAGTGATCGACAGATGTAAGGCTCTTGTGGAAAGATTCGGCGGCACAATTTCCGAGGTGGATGAATGGGGCAAGAGAAGACTTGCCTACGAAGTTCAGAAAATGAAAGAAGCTTTCTACTACTTCATCAAATTCGAGGCTGATAGCACCGCTCCGGCAGAGATCGAGAGCCGTGTCCGTATTATGGACAACGTGATCAGGTATTTATGCGTGAGACAGGACGAGGCATAAGCAGAAAGCGAGAAGTCGATTATGAATAAAGTAATTCTTATGGGACGTTTAACAAGGGATCCCGAGGTGAGGTACTCACAGGGTGCAAGCCAGACGGCGGTAGCACGCTTTTCCATTGCAGTGGACAGGAGATTCAAGCGCGAGGGAGAGCCTGACGCAGATTTCTTTAACTGTACCGCATTCGGAAGACAGGCAGAATTTATTGAGAGATATCTGCATAAAGGAACCAAAGTGGTGGTGTGCGGAAGAATCCAGAATGACAACTACACTAACAGGGATGGTCAGATGGTTTACAGTGTCCGTGTTATGGTGGATGAGATTGAATTTGCCGAGAGCAAGAACGCTTCCGCGGGGAATGACGGCGGATTTGGCGGAGGCTTTAATAATGGCTATGCAGGCGGTAATACAGCTCCTGCTCCTTCCGGTGCAAGCGATGGCTTTATGAATATTCCCGATGGCATTGATGAAGAATTACCTTTCAATTAAGATTTGATTCAGACAGGAGGTACAAAGATGGCTTACAATAAAGCAGAGAAACCCGAAGCTCCGGTAAGGAAAAAGGGCGGAGTGCGCAGAAGAAAGAAGGTCTGCGTGTTCTGTGGCAAGGATAATGTAATTGATTATAAGGATACAAACAAGTTAAAGAGATACGTGTCCGAGAGAGGCAAAATCCTTCCTCGCCGTATCACCGGTAACTGTGCAAAGCATCAGAGGGCGTTGACAGCAGCGATCAAGAGAGCGCGTCATCTTGCGCTGATGCCTTATACCTGCGATTAATGATGAACATGTAAGGGGTTGCCGCCCGGCTAAAATATTTTAGCTGAAGCGGCAGCCCCTTGCTGTTTTTTCGCAGGTTTTTGCCGGTTAGTTTCGGAACTTATATAAAGTGGAAGAATCGGAAAGACTGCGAAGGCTCCGGAAAGGAAGGTGACTTTATTGTATAATCCACAGCTTGAAACCTTTTTGTGCGTGGCAGAGGCGGGAAGCTTCAATAAAGCCGCAGAAAGGCTGTATATCTCGCCTCCTGCCGTTATCAAGCAGATCAATCTTCTGGAGGAGAAGCTGGATGTGCAGCTATTTGTGCGTACCCATCGGGGGCTGGAATTAACCAAGGCCGGACAATCTCTGTATCAGGATGCAAAATATATTATCCAGTATTGCAAGGATTCCGTAACCCGGGCAAAAAATGTCATGCAGGAAAGCGCCGACGTGATCCGCATCGGCACTTCTCCCATGACTCCGGCACAGGTGCTGGTGGATTTATGGCCCAAGCTGCAGAAAGACTGTCCCGACACGAAGTTCCAGCTCATTCCATTTGACAACACTCCAGAAAATGCCAGGGAAATTTTGGGAAATCTGGGACAGAATATTGACGTTGTCGCAGGCATTTTTGATGAGACGATGCTCAAGCTGCGCCGGTGCGCAGGGCTGGAGCTTTCCAGAGAGCCTATTTGCTGCGCTGTTTCCATTCATCATAGGCTGGCGCAGAAGGAACAACTAACCATTCAGGATCTTTACGGAGAAAAACTGATGCTGATGCGTCGGGAATGGAGCCATTATGTGGATCTTCTGCGGGATGATATTTGGAAAAATCATCCCCAGATCCATATTGTTGATTTGAATTTTTATGATGTGGCAGCCTTTAACCAGTGTGAAAATAACAACTGTGTGCTGATGGCAGTGGAAAATTGGAGGTATGTACATCCTTTGCTGAAAATTCTGCCGGTGGATTGGGGATATACGATTCCTTTCGGATTGCTTCACTCTCCTCAGCCTTCGGCATCTGTAAAGCGGTTTCTGAGAGCGGTGGAAAACGTGGTGAAGGTACTGTAAACCTGTGGGTATAAATACCATAACGAATCGAGACTTCTGCGGAGGTCTCGATTTTTTTACTTTATAGGAAAGACCGCCTGCGGCGCTCTCTTGAATTGAAAAGGGC